>Ga0307380_10000026_pt1 | contig 270165 bp, 230 predicted proteins | sample UN3MG_FD_202239 | JGI IMG/M metagenome (GOLD analysis project Ga0307380, IMG submission 202239) | Soil microbial communities from Risofladan, Vaasa, Finland - UN-3 | ecosystem: Environmental > Terrestrial > Soil > Coastal area > Acid sulfate soil | place: Finland: Risofladan, Vaasa... | reverse complement strand
CTCATACCGCCCAAAGGCTCTTCTTTTACGATCAAATGTGATCGATCTTTAACTTTTTTTCCTGTTGTATTGACTGTCTTCTGTACTGTCATTATGAGTCCACCTTTAAATTACCGTAAAGGTTGAATGCCAAATTAATATTTCAAAGTCAATAGCTAATATTAATTTTATCCTTTTAAAAAAAAAGAGCGTAAAGGCAGCAAATTAACTGCCTGAAGGTTGAAGTTTTTCATACCCAAATCGTTTGAGAATATGGTCGCAATTCTCATTTACTTGAGTGATTAACTCATCAGTAAGAGTGTATTCTCTTGGCTTGTAATCCTTTTCAGAATCTAGATAAGCTTGAATTCTTTCTTGAGATTCCTCGCAATCAGTTAATTTAAGGTCAGAATAAATTTTCTTAATAGTTTCAAAAGGTTGTTTTATGAAATCCTCATATTTGATATCAACCCAATTCTCCTTGGGAACATCTTTGATTTTTTCATCCCAATTAACATAAAGTTCCTTGTAAATATCAATGATATTTTTCTTAAGCTGATCCATATTCCAAGTTTGAAGTGAAAAAACTTCACATGTATCATTATGGAATTTTATTGTTGATGCATAAACTTCGTATGGATTTCGATAAAGATGTATAAATTTTGCATTCGGATACATCTTAATGAGATGTTTTACTCGATAGGTATTTGCAGGATTTTTGAGTAACATTCTTTTACCTTTATTCTTATAAGCAACTTTTTTGATGAAAAATTCATATCTCTTCTTCCAACGTTCTAAGTCTTTGGGTTTAGCATTATCAAAAGATTTGTATGAAGAATATGTTTTGAAATTTCTTGGGAAAATCATACTGTGAAAGAACCCATATTTATCAATTGCTCCTAAAGAGTGTTCTTCTTCACCAGGTAAATCTGCGCTGATTTTTATATCATCCATGGGACGAGTTTCAGGTAATGACCCAACAATTAATTTTCTAGTGAATTTTGGGAAAGCAAGAAAGAAATTTGGTGCATAGACTTCTATATTTGACACTAAACCTTTACTTGTATCTTGAGCGAAAAGATAATGAAGAAAAGTTGTCCCACTACGCCAATGACCAATAATGAAGATGGGATCTTGTTCAAGTTGTGATTTTTTAACCTTTCTTTTAAATCTTAATCTCTCTACGATCCTTAATGGTGTAGTAATGGAGCTTAAAAGCATAGAATAACCCAATCTTGGCCAATATTTCGGATGAACACGAAATTTATTTTGAAATAATAATCTCCAAATATTACTAGTTGATGCCCCTGCCAAAGGACATCTATTAATTATCCAATGTTTCTTCATTTTGATGAGCCTCAGAATAAATTAGTTTTTGCCAAAACCAATGAATAATCGTAATTGTAGAATAAATCTCTTTTGATAAAATGATAAAAAAAGGGGGAAAAATTAGAAAAATCTAAATTTCTAACTTAATCCAGGTATAAGTTTCTCTTTTTCAAGATAATTAAGGATAATTTGAACACTTTCCTCAACGGTTTCACATTCAGTATTGCAAACGATTTCTGGTTTTAGTGGCTCTTCATATGGGTGACTAACTCCAGTGAAGTCCTTGATCTTACCTTCAAAAGCTAATTTATATAATCCTTTGATGTCACGTTTTGCACATTCGTCGACAGATGCTTTAACAAAAACTTCAATAAATTTAGCCTTTTCTTTGGTGACTTCATTTCGAGCATTATCTCGAGAAGATATATATGGGGAGATAAAAGAAACGAGAGTTGCCACTCCATGTTTTGCTAATAACCGTGTAACAAAAGTAACTCGTTCAATGTTTTTTTTGCGATCTTCTTCAGAGAATCCTAAATCTTTAGTAAGTGATTCACGAACAATATCACCATCAAGTCTTTGAACTCTAAGATCTCTTTGTAGGAGTTCCTTTTCCAAGGCAATCGCAATAGTCGTTTTACCTGAACCTGATAAACCTGTAAACCAGACACAAAAACCGGGTTCTTTCATAATTTAATCAATCCTTTTTATTTAACAAATAATTCCTTTTGTTCAATCAAATATTGAGCAACCTCTGGTCGCATGTATTCATTCAATCCATCTAATTGTTTATCAATAATCATTTGACGGATCTTACTACCGCTAATATTTATTTGATGATCAGTACCTTCGTGGGGACAAATATTATCATTAACAACACCCGTGCATTTCTTGCAAATAAAGAAAGAACTGAAACAAATGGGTTGAATTTCAAGATCGGGGAAATTCTCAAAGATTTTATGGGCATCAAAAGGACCATAATATTTACCAACACCAGCATGGTCTCTTCCAACAATAAAATGACTGCAACCAAAATTCTTGCGCATAATAGCATGGAATATTGCTTCTTTAGGTCCCCCATATCGCATCCGGGTTCTTAATATAGCCATCATGCTCTTGTCTTTTCGGTAATAGTGTTCCATTAAAACGTTATATGAGCCTAATATAACTTCATCTAAGAAATCATCGACTTTCTTTTTACCAATTATTGGATTAACAAACAACCCATCAACTAATGTTAAAGCTGATTTTTGAACATATTCATGACCTAAATGAGGAACATTTCTAGTTTGAAAACCAACAACTGTTTTCCAACCGTTTTGTTTAAACATTTCACGAGTTTCAGCAGGATATTTTGTATATTCTTTAAATTCTTTAATGATCGTATTAACTAAATCAATTTTACCAGCAAGTAGAGTATCGTTAGAGTTCATAACTTTAGCTACTCCGGGATGATTATTATCTAATGTTTGGAAAACACTTTGAGCAATCTCTTTTTTCTTATAAGGAAATTTTTCTTCTAATTGAAAAACGCCTATTATTTCCTGGTCACCATTTAATAATGCTATTTCATCACCAATCTTGTATTTCTCAGCAGTTTCTTTAGAAACATCGAAAGTTATTGGTATTGTCCATGGTAAATCATTTACCATTCGATCATTCTTAATGATAGAATCGACATCTGCTTCACCCATGAAGCCTTCTAGTGGGCTAAAAACACCATATGAGATATTATTAACATCCTCAACTACTTCATCATTAATTTCAAGAGAAACCATTTCTTTATATTCATTGAGGATACGTTCTCTTTTATTTTCTGAAACTATTTTGTTAATTAACTTGCCACCATGAGCAGGAATCATTTTATGTATCTCCAGTTTACCATTATTTAGTACTGTTGATTATAATTTATCACTTAATATAGGTAGTAATCGATACTTGTTGGCTTTTTTAGAGTCCTAAAATAAAATCCGCTATTGATTTTATTTCCAAACCAACTGGTATAATTAATCCTCGTGATTAATAAGTTTATGCAAGATTTACAAAACTCGAGTAGAAAAAAAGAATTTGCGTTTCATTAAATAATTATTGATACAAACAATAACAATCATTTTCAGGTATTGTTGGGTGGGTAATCCACCCTAAATACCAGAATTTGGTTCTCACCCTCAGATTTTTAAAACTTTTTTCTCTTTTCCTATGACGGAGCAATTACATGCTACTTTAGAAACAGAGCTAAGGTTATCCCCGTGTGATGTAATCCAATTAATATTTGCCGGTAAGCGTATAGCCCATCTTCCAATTACACTATCTCTTATCGCCAATCCCTCAGCAATTAAAAAGAAATGGGTTTACTAAGTATTTAAAGCTATCAAAATGATTAAACAAATATCTAATAAATTAGATTTTTGTCGGATTGATATTAATTGCTAAATTGTTTTTTTAAATTCAAAAAAAGTAACATTACATATTTTTTAGAGATCAATTACCAAGTGTTTTATCAGCTATTGTTTGTATCTCTTTCAAATATTCACTTTTAGGATAAGAAGCAATAAAAGTGTTTAATTCTTTTTTATATTCATCAATTTTATTTTGTTGTTTAAATATTTTCATAATAGCCATACTCCAAAGAATACCAATAGAAGTTTTTTCTTCGATTTTCTGGTTTTGGCTATAAATTTTAGCAAAATCAATTAATTCATCTACTTGGTGACTTATTGCTTTCGAATCAAAGTGTTCTAGGTCCAAAAGAATAAAACTCATACTTTCAACGTATTTTAATTGTAAATCAATGTTATATGAATTAATTTTAGCTAATTCTTTATTCAAATGTACTAACTCGATTTTTTTAGTTATTTCTTTTCCTGAGAAAGCCAAGATACCTTCATTTATCGCTCTAGCAATTTTTAAAGGTATATCATCATTTTTCATAATCAATCGATTTGCTTTTTGGAGTTCATTTTTAATTTTCGTTAATAATTCTATTTGACCTGTACGACCAAGGTAACTTATTAAACGGATTAAATTATCAATGAAATTGTACTGTTTATAGTAACTATCTAGAAATTTTAACCCTTTTTTATTTAATAATTCTAGTAAAATATTGACAGCCTTTCCATCTAAACGTGCAGCTCGTAATGTTACTGAACGAACAAGAGGGTCAACAAGTTCCATAACCAGTTTTTTATCCATTAATTCAGATAATTCTTTAACAAGCTCATCGGGGGAAATATTTAGAATTGGACTACTGAATCCATGCATTGCAACAGCTAAAATTAATGCTTTTGCATGTAAAATTTGATTTTCCATATGTTGATTATCTTTTATCTCAAGTTCTTTAAGATATTTTACTTGTTCAGCAATTTTCTCTTCTTTAGTTACAGCTAAAGTAAGATCATCACTGAAGGTTGTTTGATCCTGTAGCTCATCAACTGTACTTTTATCAGAAGGGATTTGTCCTGTTTCTCTCAAATGTTCTTTTAATTTTGTATCATAATCAATTACTGCATCAACTTCCTCTACAAGATTAATCGATTTCAAGGATTGAGTATTTTGATTTAGTAATTCCTTTACAATATTTTCAATATCATTTATATCATTCAAGTCATAAGCTAAACGTAAACCTCTTCGACCAATTTTAAGGGAATCGTACTCCTCAATTCTCATAGTTTTTATAATAGCTAATAATTTTCCTTGAGCAATTTCATACATTTGATTCTTATCACGTTCTTTCTTTAGTTCAGCAACTAAGTTAATATCAATGAATTCATCCCAAAGCTGATATTGATCTAAGGTATAACTTAAACGATTGATATCCCTATAGAAATCTTCTCCCTTTTTTCGAAGTAAATATTCTGAATCTTGAATGATTCTTCGAATACATAAAAGACAATCATTACATTTACCTTCTTCTTTTCTATTTATTCGAGCTAAATTAATTATAGCGTTTATAGCTCCTTCCTGTAAAATTTCATTGACTTCTTCATCTAATATAATACTTTTAAATTTATGATCTGTTACTTCAATTTCTTCTTCAAAATTACTTATCGCAAAACTACTAAATTGATTATAAATATGCTTGATAGTGTTACAATCTTGATCATCTAAATAGAATAAAGTGTTCATAAAAGTTTTAGCATCTAAAAGCTGAATAGCTTCGACTAAAGGATAAATAGCAGCTTTGCTTTGGATAATATCTAGTATTTCAAGAATCTCCTGATCCTTACCCCATCTAATCAATTCAATAGCAGCTGTAGAAATAGCAGCATAAACCCTTTTATTATTGGGAAAACGAGCAATAATATTAACAAAATCACTGAATAATTCAGTTCGATCTTTTCCTCTCGTTGATCGGCTATCGATAAGAACTAATGAGATACCTCTTATTAAATAGTCAATAATAAGGCTATCTTCTTCTGCCCACCAAGAAATTTCAAAAAGCTGATTTAATATTATCCTTTCAGAATTATAATCCTCTTTCCCACTAAAATAATTCAATATAGCAAAAAGTACATCAGCAAATTCTTCTGTATGCTTAACATCAAATTTCATATCAAAACTATTTCTTATATTCTTTATGTTGGTAAAGATTTCTGCATTTGTTAAAGATTCAATATTTTTTTTCAATGATTTTATATCCTTAAACATTAAACCAACACCAGAATTTCATATCACTTTTATTTATCTTAAATAGCTTTTTCAGTAATAATGTTTCTCTTATGGCAAGAATTTTTTAATTGTAATTATAATTTTAATGAATTTTGTCAATAACATTTCTTTTTTAAACTTAAAATTCATATTTTATATAATAGAAAGTAATGGGTAATTAATACAATTACTTGATTAGAAAATAAAAAATAGAGGGTTGAGCATATGTTATTTCGCAAAAAAATAAATTCATTTGGTACATTAATTATAGCAATTGTTATTTTAACAACAATTTTATCTGTTAACCAATTAAAATATAAAACTGGTTTTGGTCATACAAAGACTGCATCACCAATTGAAATTTTTTCTTTGTGGAATGATACTTCACCTACTATTGATGGGAAGATTGTTTTTAATTCATCATCTCTACTTACAGAATGGTCAGCTGCAGCTGTTTATTCAATGTATGATAAGGATGAAAGTTTCGCTGGTAAGATATTATTGCAAAATGACGATAACAATCTGTATGTTGCATTAGATTTGGCAAACTATCAGGATTCCTTACCATCATCTATTTGGGGGTCAGCGATTTATCTAGATAGGGATCATGATGGATTATTATCCAATTTTGATAGGGCAATAACGTATAAGGAAAATATTACTGGTCAATTTGTTTTATTAAGTTATTTCAGCACAACAAAAAATAATTGGATAGAAATGGAAGCAGGAACAGTGGGTACACCATTACCTATTTCTAATATACTTGTGGACATAGATTTTACTAATTCCTTTTTTGAACAAGTAAATCATCATCAATATGAATTTAAAATACCCTTTTCAATAATTAATTCAGGACCAGGAAAAATATCAGGTATTGGATTTGAAGCTTTTGAGAATTTTCTGGGAAATGATGAAGAAATAACATGGCCATATGTAAGTATTCACCCATCAGAAATCCGTTTAAATGGAGGTTACCTTGGTGATATTTATTTCGGTAAAGATATCGGATTGGGAAATTATTATACAAAATACGCAATTGAGACGAATACTAACATAAAATCAGATGCAATTGGAGAAAATTTTGGTGTTTTTCTAGGTACAGCTGATATAGATGGGAATGGTGATTTGGAGCTTATTGTTAGCTCAAATAGAACAGATACAGACTCAAATTACCTTCTAGCTATTTACGACTTTAACAATGGTATATTAACTCAAAAGTGGACTTCATGGACAACGAGTCATCAATCAAAGCTTTTTGCAGTGAAAAGTATCGTTGCATATGATTTCAATAACAATGGTAAAGATGAAATTTATGTTGCTGGTGAAGACAATAGAATATTACGTTTTTCATCTTGGAACTCAACAAGTAATGATTTCTTGTCATCCAGCTATGTTTATTCCCATACAAGTAATCTTATGGGTTATCTTGCAATTGGGGATGCAAATAATTATGGTACACCAGAACTTGTTTTTGGTGATCAAACTGGTTATGTAAATATTCTTGAATATGTTTCTCTAACTGACAGTTTTACTGAAGATAGACGATCTCCATTTACTGTTTATTCAGGAGGAAAAGCAGTTAGTCGCATACATGCTGTAGCTGTTGGTGATCCCGATGATGATTCAATTAATGAAATACTTCTTATGGGACAAATCACCAATAATGATTTACTCTCAACAACAAGTCTTTATGTTTTTTATCGTTCAGCAGCGAAAGCTATTGATGATACTGGTGATAATCTCCCAGCAACCTCATCATCTTTAACTGAAGATAGGTTTGGTCATACTATTGTTGTTGCTGATGTTGATAATGATGCTGAAACTGAAACAATTATCGTAGGGAAGGATTATCTCAAAATTTTCGGTAAAAATACCTATGCAAATCCAACTCCACCATTAACCATTAATTTAAATGATGGAGTATCTAAACCAGCAACGGGTGGAGGCGCTACAGTTGCTGATTTGGATCAAGATGGAAATAACGAGTTGATTTTTGGTGCAAGTAATGGAACCATCTATATTATAAATATCACTGACAGTGGAAGTAATTCTTTGTCATACCAAATTGAATGGTCTGGGGATATTGGTTCAAGTCCTGGTAAAAGGAATTCAATTTTGGTTTATGATATAGATCAAGATACTGAAAATGAAATCGTTCTTGGAGATAATTTCGGGCAAATAATGATTATTGGTAGAACAAATCCGCCAGAAATATCAATACAATCACCTACGACTGGTTCAACCTTTTCTTCACCTTCAATTTATATTGAATGGGAGGCAAGTGATGATCTAGCTATCCATCATTTTGACATTAGTGTAGAAGGTTCTTTTATTGGTAGAACACCTGGAAGCCAAATTAGTTATTTTGTTCCTCTTTTTGTATCTTCTAATTTAATAGAAGTAATAGCTTTTGATGTTAATGGTAAAAATAGCTCCGATTCAGTTCAAATAGGTTTTACAGCTTTAGCACCTGAAGTTCATATCATCTCACCGGATAATAATTATATGACAAGTGATACATCGATAATTGTCCACTTTGAGAGCTATGATCCAAATGATAATTTTGATCATTATAGTATTTGGGTCAATAATATTTGGATGCAAAATCAAACACCAGAAGAAGAAACCTATTTACTAAATATGCCTTCAGATGGTCTTTATAATTTAACTATTGTTGGTGTTGATGAATTAGAAAAAACTGGAAAAAGTATAATCTTTATCACTCGAGATAGAAGCGCACCAGATATAGACATCTATTCACCATTATCAAATTCATTTACCAAATCTTCAGAAATAGTACTTCATTGGACAGCAAGTGATTCATTAAGTGGTATTGATCATTTTACTATTTATCGGGATGATATTTATTATTCAACAACAACCAGTTATTTACAAACAATTTCTTTGGAATTGGATAAAAAATATAAATTAGAAGTCTTCGCCTATGATACTCTTGGAAACATGGAATCAAGTATTATTTATGTTAATAGAGACACTATAAAACCAAATATAGCTATACTTTCGCCTTCTCAAGATATAATAACTTCAAGTACTACCTTAAATTTAATCTGGGATGCATTTGATAATATTGGTGGTGCAGGAATTCATCATTCAGAAGTCATAGTTAATCAATTAACGAAATATTCTGGAACAGATGAATCAACAACTATTACCTTAGAAGAAGATGGAATGAAAGATATCCTTATTACAACTTATGATAAAGCAGGCAATAGTGAAACTGCTTTTATTTCAGTAATTCTTGATCAAAATGATCCTTATGTAAATATTATCTATCCAATGACCGGTTTTACAACTGGATTAGATTTTATCACTTTGTGTTGGGAAAGTAAAGATAATGGGACAGGAATAGCTAACTATGAATTATTTATCGATGGTCAATCTGTTGAAAATATTACTGATTCAACTATTACTTGTTGGTTATTGCCCATACCTATAGATCATATATCAATTATTTCTATTAAAGCAAGTGATTTTGTAGGAAGAACCTTTGAAGATTCAATTACAGTTCAACAAACATCTACACAACCATCAATTGCAATAGTTAATCCTCTTGATTTCAAATCATATTTCCCTGATAATCAAATATTAATTGAGTGGGAAATTGCTAATATTGCTGATTTAACAGGTTTTAGTATTTACATAAATGGCACTTTAAATGATACAATCATTGATATTAATGCAAGAAGTTATCTTCTAAACTTAAGTGTACCAATTGATCAATTTCCGCTCTATAATATCTCAATTGTTGCCACAACAACAAATCCAAGTAATTCATATATGAATTTTAGATGGATTGTAATTGATCAAACTCCTCCAATGGTTTCTATATTAACTCCGAGTAATAATTCGATCATCCTAGTCCAAGGAACATATATCCAATGGTCTGGTAGTGATACTGGGACTGGAATAGCTTATTATAAAATACTAATAAATGCTGAGCAACAAATGACTTGTTATGTCGGGAGAATATATTATTACTTAACTTTCAATCTCGGGGATGGCTTATATAGTATTACAATTGAAGCTTATGATTTCGCTGGTAACAAAGCTAATAGTAAAATTATGTTAATAGTTTATATTTTACATCCAGAATTTAGCACTAATTTGCCTGAGATCTATTATACTCAAACAGGTGAATTTCAGTTTGACTTTTCTATAACAAATACCAGAACAGGAGTTAAGAGCTATAAAATACAAATTGATAATGAGGATGTTTTAGTTGGGTATTCATATCCAATTCTTATAACAGATCCATTCTCAATAATTGTTAATATAACTGAAAGTAATTATTCTGATTTAACAGGAGACCACATACTTTCTATTAGTGTGATTGATGCCTATAGTCGAGAAAGTATTATTACTTATACGATCATTATTGATAATGAAGCACCTGAAATTCTTAACTCATATATTATAGATAATCAATTAATTACCACTACTAGTTTTGAATTTGCATTAAATAACGAACAACCAGATCTAAATTATCATACAATAACTGTAACAATTACAGATAATGAAGCCATAGCTGCTGTTTTCTTAATAATATCAAATAATGACTATAATCAAATTTATGAAATGACACGAAATGTTGAAGCAAGAATGCAAACATCAACTTATACATTGGAGTTTGATATAAGCGACTTAGAGCTTGGTATATATAATATTACTATTCAAGCAATTGATCTAGCTGGTAACATTAAAGAGCTAGTTCTTACTTTAGAAGTAATTCCATTTGAGCAAATACCTTGGATTTTACAAGGATTGAATTTACTCTATGTTTCTCTAGGTTTCGTTTTATTAGTGATTTTAATTACTCTTTTCTCAGTAGCTATAAGAAAGCCTTTACAAAACAGAAATTGGGAAGATGACTTAATAGCAGTTTTCTATGTTCGAGTTACAGGTTTAACTTGTGTTTATGTAACTTATTCAAGAGTTGAATTACAAGATGATCAATTGATTGGTGGAGCTATGATGGCAATTCAAAGTCTACTTGAAGAAATAATCGGTAAGAATGCTAAACAAGGTCTTACTTCTTTGGAAATAGGTACTAAAGGTTTATTGCTTTATCAAGGAGCTTTTGGCTTTGGTGCATTGTTAGTGAATAATGTAAAACCAAAACATAAAGAGCAATTGATAGAATTCAGTAAACGATTTGAAAGAGTTTATAGTAAACCATTACAAGGAGCTTTCCATATAGATTTCAATGCATTTCAGGGTTCCGAGCGTTTGGTACAAGAATATTTCGGACAAATTAAAAATGGTGAACGTTCTATGATGGAAGAAGGTTTAGCAGCACAATTAAAAAATAATAAAGAAGTGTATGTAAAATCACTTGAAACAAAAGAAGAAACAGATAAAGAACTATTAGAATTGCTAAAGGAGAAGACACCTCTAGAGGAATTAATGGATTCAATCTCAAAAGAATCAAAGAATCAATTAATGAAAATAATTGAAATTACACCAAAAACAATCATCTCATTAGCAGAAAATAGATTTGATGAAGTTGAAAAACTTGCTATTGATATAACGACAGGATTAGAAATCTTATTGAAAATTGAGCGATATAATAAAGATTTGAATTATTTAATACAAAATATGTTAAATCTTATGAAAGAAATCTATGAAGCATTAGAATTTGGCAAAGAAAATAACTCTATTGAAATGCAATCTGCAATTCAAAATGCATCAAAAATGTGGTTTGAAGAGATTGCTGAGAAATGGTCAAATGTTAAATAGCTAGAAAAAAATAACGAAAAAAAGAATAAATAAGAGCAGTAAGCTCTTAATATTCTTGATAATCATCTCTATTTGTATTGTCATTCTGATTATTGGTTTGATCATAATTTTCATTTTGGTAATAGTTATCAGTAGGTTCTTGAGTTGAAGATTCTTGTTGAGTAGTATCTTGATAAGTTGTTTCTTGGGTTGTAGGTTCTTGATAGGTTTGCTGAGCTTGTTCAAAATAATGTTCAACACTTGGTTCATGAAAGATATTTTTTCTAACACCAAAAATTCCCTCAACCATTAGATTAACAGCTGAAAAATCATTCAAATCTATCAATTCAGAAGCAAGTTGTCGTTTATATGTTAGCTCAAATTCCATCAAGAATTTACTAAGTAGTTCTTTAAGTTTAGGTTTAACTTGATTAACAAGTATGATAGCATTACCAAAATAACCCATTGTAATGATTAATTGTTTATCACCATATTCTAAAGTATGAGTTTTCATCTCAGTACTAGTTTCACCGGTGATTTCTCCAAGAATACTAACAATTCCAGTCATAGCTCCTCCAAATAATTGTTCATCTTCAAACAAATCTTTAGAATAAGGAACAAATGCTAATGTTAAACCAGTTTTTGTTACATAAGCAACTGCTTGAAGAGCTTCAAACCAACCTTTATTGATTCTGCGTTTCTTAGTTGCTACTGAAAGAATTGTTGATAAAAGAATTATGAAAACAATCCCTGAAGCACTAGGGATAACTACTGTATAAAGATGATCTAGAAGCCAATTCGTATTACTTGGTTCTCCATCATCTAATTCAATTTCTAATAGAAATATTGTTTCCATTGCATTACCTGCATTATCCTCAACGATGAATTTTAGTGAATAGTTTCCTTTAGTGTAACTGTCGAAATTGATAGTTGCAGTGAAAACATAGATATCACCGACAGATTGATCGGAATCAAAGGTCATTTGATAGACATCATTAAAATCATTTCCATAAATATTAATGTCTATAGAGTGAATGCCATAGGTATCCCGAGCAGAGATAGTAAATGTATGATTATTTTGACCAGGATCGTTTAACTGCAAACTATTGGATATAGGACTTAGGACTGAAAAATCAATAATAGTATTACCATAAATTACTGGTGAGGTTTGATCAATAATTATTGTAAGAATTAGATAACGTCCACGATCAACTTTATCATAAACTGTTATTGTAATATTGTGTAAATCACCTGCTCCGATAAAAACATCTTCATTAACTGCAATATCTAGTGAATAAGGATCAACTTGGTAATTCGTTCCATAATCAATTGAAAAAACATCAACAGATGAGTCGGCAACTACTTGAATTTCTGAAACACCCATTCTTGGATCAAAGATATTTAGATTTACATTGAAATTAGGTTCATTGGTTATATACGTCAATGGAAGATTAACATTGAATTCAGGTGCTTGTGGATAGATTTCAATATCGATGCTTTTTGAGATATTGTTTCCAGCAGCATCAAAAGCTTGGATTTGTAGTGTATGCCATCCATCATCATAACCTGAAACATTAAGATATTGATTTGTTATACCACTTCCAAATGTACCAACTATTTCATCATCTATTAAAATAATGTAATAAGCTATTCCAGATCCTGCATCATATCCAGACCAAGCAACATAAAGCGATTCTTCTAGTATTACATCCAAATTTGATGGATCTAATATGGCTAAAGATGGTGTGGTTTGATCCAAAGTAATCCAACATGTATCTGAAAATGGATAGATTCCACCAATTAGAACTGATATGGTTACATTGAATACAGGATAATCTGATGTAGAAAATGGTCCAAAATCATCATTCAAATCAATAATTGTACTGAAGGTTGAGGAATCATAGGGGTATAATGTACCATTGATATAGACATGAAATTCATCAGCTATTAAATTGAAAGCATACCATGTCAGATTAAGTAAAGTGGTATGTATGAAGCTTTCATAATCAAAAGGATTTAGAATAAGAAATGTCGGGGCAAAAACATTTTGAGTTACATTAATTGTATCTTCAGTAAAACGGTTCATATAATCAACAGCACGAATCGTGATTTCATAGGTTGTATTTTCTAAGATTGGGAGTTCATAGTAGAATGTAGAAGAATCTAAAGTATCTATAATAGATCCATTTACATAAACAATTTGTTCTTTAATTCCTGTGCCCATATCATATGCATCCCAAGTAATTATAACTGAATCCCCACTTGTAACATAATTATTGTAAGGAGATAAAATATTGACTATTGGATTAGCAGTATCAATAGCAATGGTGTAATAATCAAAAGCTTGATTGCCTGCTTTATCCCAAACTCTGATAACCACATCTTTGAAGCCATCAACACCAAAATCTATCGTATCATTCAAAATATCGCTACTATAAGAAGCATAAAATTCATCATTAATTCGAATTTCAAAATGATCTAACCCACTACCACCAGTATTATCATGCCCTGTCCAACTAATAAATTGTGTTGGATCATCAGTATAGTACCAACCACTTTGAATAGGTAGCGACAAAGCTGTTAGATCAACAAACGGATTAATTGTATCTCTTGTTATAGCTATTATATCTTCTTGTTGATTGCCAACTTCATCAAACGCTATAACTTTCAAAATATACTTCTTATCTGATGGCAAACCTACAGAGAAATATCTTAGAGTAGTATTTCCTTGATAAACACCATCACGGTAAATCTCAAAATAATCTATGCCAGTAAGAGCATCTGAAGCAGTCCATGTAAGGTCAATAGTACTTACTTTAACTGCAGAACCATCAGCTGGTGAGGTAATTTCAATTATTGGTTTTGTTGCATCTCTAATAATCCATATGGTATCTTTGCCAATATTCATTGATGGATCTCTCGCAACTATAGTTATATTATAGTATCCATCACCAGTTATTCCCATAATTTTGAGTTCAACATCAACATACAAATCTGTTACTGTTCTTTGAATGGTACCATTAACATAAATATCAAATGTTAAATCATCCGCATCTGGATCAAAAGCTGTATATTCAACTCTAACATTATCTAAATGAGTAGCATAGTAGTTACTTGGGCTATAAATTGATATTTCAGGAGCACTCTGGGAATATTCAACATAAAGATAATCATAAGCAACATTACCAGTGATATCATAAGCAAAAATTTCGATATCATTAGAACCCATATCAAGTGAAACAAAAGCACCTAATTGTCCTCCTCCAGCTCGTACTTCGAGAAATCCATTAATATAAATCTCATAGTAAAGCATTTGGTTTGATTCATTAGAAGGTGACCATTTAACTAAAATATTCTCACGATTTGAAATGAAACCCATTGATGGTGATTTAAAGGAAACATCAGGAATATTGCCTGTTCCAAGAACCAATATTTGACCATAATGATCCCCTATAATAGCTTCTGTACGACCATCTTTATCAATATCATAACCAATAATTGAGTTTTTGATTCCTGGAGATGCACCTAAATCACCTTTCCATTCGATGGTATAATTTGGTATATATTCACTATCATAAGTAGTATCTTCAAATTCATAAACAATAACAGTACCATTACTGCAACCAATAATTAATTCATTTAGTGAATCATCATCTATATCAATAACTGCAGCTCCTCCACCTAATGCTGGATATGTTCCATCATTTATTGAAAATTCTATTGGAGGACTTGTTTGATCAAAAGAGAAAGGAGTGAAAATTTTAACATAATTTTTGCCAACTATAATTGTTTCAACCCATCCATCATTATCCACATCATCAACAACTATGGTATGCCCATATTGATCTCTAGTGCTAATAGCAGAATTAATTGGTAGATTATCTTCCATATCCCAATTATCCACCCATTTGCTTAATGGTGAATAGTATTCATAAATACTAAAATTGGTATATGAGTAAGTATTATCAGCAGTATATTGAGAAAAGAAGAGTAATTCACTCCAACCATCAAAGTCCATATCAGCAACTTCAAGGTCATGTATTCTATAAGGCGTTCCATAAGGTTCTAAATAATGATCAAGATTGAATATATCTTTTTTATCATTATATGTTAAAAATCCCAACCAACCTGTTTCATCTCCAAAGACGATTTCTGCTGTATTATCAAAATTATTCAATACATCGCCTATTGCTATATATCCTAATAAATAGTCACCATAATTATCAAATATTATTTCAGCACTATCAAAATCTTTGGTAATATCATTCCAACCAGATAATCTACCAATGCGGCTATCACTATAACCAACACCATAAAGTTCATCCATACCATCTTCGTCAAAATCATAAGCAGCTATACCAGTGATATGGAATAATTTTGAATATTGAGTGGATAACCAAGATGCCCAAATTCGGGTTATTTTTCCATCAATATAATCATAAATAGCTATTAGATTTTCATCACCTGCTACCTGTCTATTTGACGTAACGACAAGCTCTTGATCTCCATCCCCTTGTATATCAGCTAGGGCAACTACAGTATTATTATAATCACCAACTGCTCCAGACTTAATATTAAAATTATCTTCAATGATATATTTTTCAAATTGCATCTTTTCACCTAAATGTAAATCACCCCATAATCCAGCATTAATTGGGAAATATTTCACTCCAGCTTCTGAATATGGCCATGTTATACTTTTACTGAAACTTGCAAGATTTGTTGTTGCTTCAAAAGCCGCACCAATAATATAATTTGTAATTGGTACACCATATGGAATTTTGAATTCATATTGTCTATGTGATGTAACATTATTGAATGCTGTTTTCTTGAAATCTGTGTCAGCAATTATCCCACTTGAAGGTAAAGGTGAACCTGGAGAACCTGATTCTAACACCATCCAATTTTTAAGAGCAATATTGTATGAATATAATTCAACTAATTCGGTACCACCTGAATATGAATATTTGACCATATAATCGTTACTGCTTAATAAGCCATCATGATCCATATCAAGGTAAACTTTTGCTCCCCAATCTGTAATAGGATATTCCGTTGTAAAAGTAGTACAATCCAATCCAATATACAAAGTGGTATTATCATTTTGCAAAAGCAATTTACCTTTAGCAGCATTAGTTATATCGTAAAGGTCAAAAACTGCTGCGGAGGACCATTCACCCGATAAACTATAAGGTGTAAAAAGTATTCCACCATCTATTGTAGGAGCAGTATTATTCCAAATAGAAAAGATTTCTTTAGGATTTGCTACTGAAGAATGTGCCCTAACATTAGTTGGTTGAAATTGCTTATTAGTTAAGAAAAATGTTAAGATAAAAATTGTAATAATAAGATAGATTTTATTTTTTCTATTAAAAAAGCTCTTGAACAGCAAAGTACTCATGTGGTGGTTCACCTATTTAATCATATTTTTAAACTAAACAATCAAAAAAACACTTCTCGGTAGTAATTTTCCTGATTGTATGAAATATTTTTTCAACTATAACGATATTTCGTCGCTTTAAAAATAAAAGACTTTAGATTTAGGAAAAAAAGTGAAAAAAAGGAAAAAATGATTAAACAACAATGTGATATTTTACTTGTCTTTTAGTGCTTTAACTAATTCAGACATTTTTTCCGATGGTTGATTAATCATAAGTGTATAGCTTACTTCTGACTTGCTATATGGTTTAGCATATTGAAGACCAATCATTAAACCTATTAACATTACTCCAAGATCAGCAATTGCTACAGAACCAGTAGTTCCTTTTGGAATTACTAATGCAAGTGATTGTTTTCCTTTTGATATTCTTGCAAATGGATTTTTAAAGGAACTTTGATTTATAAAAGGTTGATTTTTTATAGGATTGTGAAACCAAGTTTCTGTATCATCAATTATCTCTACAATATTCCCTTCTTTAATACCTTGTAAACCAATATCTAAAAGTAGTAATCCCATCCATGAAATTGTTCGAGGTGTTTGATTCTCAAGAGCTAAATTAATGCGTATAATATCACTATTTGGAATTGTTAGATATTTGATTTCAGCTTTTTGTCCATAGAAATAATCTTGACCTTTTTGAATTATCCAAGAAGATTTAACTCCTACCCAATCTCCTTCAGTTATTTTCTCAGATGTAACTATTTCAAGTTCAGTAAATGGTTCATCAGCATTTACGTGGAAAATTCCTGGTTGACAGCCACCCATGTAGTACTCTAAAAAGAATTTAGGTTTAATCTCTGGAAAATTATCAATAAGAAATGTTTGACCATTTTCATCTTCAAGACGAATCAGATTACCACCTTTCTTCGCAGCTACTTTGAAAGCTATTTTACCATTAGAAACACTAAAAGCATTTTCATTATCGATCATTTCAGACTGTACATCAACTTTACCTTTTTGTGTTACAATAACAAAATTGTCGTAATTAAATTCAAATTCACCACTGAAATGGATTTGTATGTTTTCTGTTTGTGATTGTATTTTATCAGGTAATGTTAGTTCTATCTCTAATACAACATCTGCAAAAGGTTTTACATCTGGCATTGGGATAGTAGATTCTTTTCCCTTTTCGGTTATGAAATATCCTTGCCAATTCTTTGGTAGGTTTAAGCTTAATGTTCCTTGTAATGGATACGCTGAAGTAAAACTCACTACGAATTTTTTCTTTGTGGATTCCCCTGCATAGAGTATTCGTTCATCTCTGATATTTATCTCCAAGTCTCTAGTGATTTCAGGTCCACTAATCTCTTCCATTGGTTTAAATTCCTGATTTCCTACAAGTTGGCTCCATCTTTGTCTAATTTCTTGTATAGTATTAAAACCAAAATTATACCACAAATGAACCATTTTTTGAGAATGATTTGGTTGTATTTCAACAGTCAAGCTCTCTAACTGATTTAATTTTCCACTATTTAATTTAATAGTTTTGATATTTTCTGGTTTCCACATCCATGCCGAAAAATCACCATAAAGAAGTCCAGTGTTAGCATTCCATGTTTCATCCCATAATATAGGATCAGCTGGTAAAATGGGAAATGACATAAAATTAGTAGTACATCTACTTTCAATGATTTTACCTTTGATTGGAGAATAAGAACGACTTTTTGCTGAGTTAGGATTTAAATTAATTCCACCTGCAGGTACAATTGTTTTCGCTGATGTATGTATAAATCCCTTATTATCCATATTGGTGTATTGAACCCAATATTCCAATTCACTTAAACCAGGTGCTACTTTAACAAATTTCTCTACAAGTAAACCAGGCACTTGATTACTCTTGAAGCTTATTTTCAAAATGTAATCTTTCCTAACATGAGTAAAATCATAGTCGCAAAGTACTGTATTATCTAAAGAAATACCAAAAGGCGGTCCTGATTGATGATTGAGTGATACATTGTTATCTTCATATAATTTTGATATTCGGAGATTACCACCCTCAAGATTAACATGGACTGTTAATTTATCTGTAATTACAAGAAGTGTTTTTGAATCCTTTAATTCTACTAATTCAACTAAATCTTTTGTCTTTACGAACATTGGAATTTGATAAACAGGCATTTCAACTTCGTGATTATTTAGTTTCAGAAATGGTATAGCATTGAAAATAAATCGGTTTGATTTTATATTTTCTGGAATTTTAACTGTAACATTGAAACCAGATATTTCTTTTTCAGCTAACTCAAATGGTACCTTTTGTATAAAATTAGGTAAATCTTCTGAAGTTATTTTTATATAACCTTTAATTGTTGTTTTTGTTGTATTTAACATATCCAATGGAAAAACAGTTTCCTCACCCACTAGTATTGTTTTGAAACGATTTCTTGTTATTGATCTTAATTTCAATGGAGATTGTAATTTACCACTTGTAATTAAATTGATATTTTGTTTTCCGAGTTTAATAGTTGTTCTAATTCCATCACAAGAACGTTCATTATCTTTAAATAATTTTGTTTCCTTATTTATTATAAAGTCTCGCGATAATTGAAAAGTTTCACCTTTCTTCAACTTAATAGTTTTAGGAAATTTTTCTATCCATTTTAAACCATCAAATCCTATTACCTCTAAAGGAACTTCTATTTCATTTTCATAATCACTATAGAGATTAATAGTAAATGTGTTTATTATGCCGATGTATATATTATGAGATGCTATACGAGTATTTACTATCAAACGTTTTCCGTCTAAAACTCTATCAAAACCACAAAAACCCCAGCCATAACGATCAACCTCTGCACGTAGTAAATCGTTATCAGCTTCAAAATGATACTGATATACCTCCATATTATCTATTTCTTCTTTATCAGGAGCTTGGGTTAATTCTCTCTTAAAATTCTTATACCAATCAGAATGTTTTGCAAACCATTCCTTTGCTATACTACTTTGCATTAATCCAGGAATATAATCTTGCATATAGACGGTCGTCTCAGGTACCCAAAATAATCCAATCTTCTTGTAAAGGGGAACAGCATCCATATTACCTGACCAAGTATGAAGGTCTACCCGAGAAATACCTTTTTGTTCTGCAACTTCTAAAGCTTTAAGTAAAAGTCTTTTACCGAATTTATTACCTTTAGCTTTTGGAGTAACTCCTAATATAGAAATATAGGCTGCTTCTTTATCTCTCCAATGTGGATAGAGTCCACAATATCCACAAAGTTCGTCTTCACCATCTACAGCTATTAAATCTGCTAATGCTGATGATTTATCCAACCAATCATGCACTCTATCTGCTGTATATGGTACCGCTCCACCAAAACCTCCAGGCCATAATTCATTAAATGCATTAAACATTTCAGATGCCTTTTCAGCTAATTCTGGAGAGTATATTATAATCTTACCTTGATTTTCACTCATGATTTTTCTACCTTAATTATTCGATATCCTACAAATCGCTTATTTATATATAAACCGATTTCATAATTTGAAGTCTCTAATTGAGACCACTATTTGTGTGGTCACAAGTTGTGACTTGCAATGGAAAATAATAATCACTTTCTATTTGGACTAAATACTTTCACAGTTTCTTAATTACAAATCTTGATTAATTTCACGTACTTATTTTTTAATCGATTAATCTCAAATTTATTTGTAATCAAGTAATATAACAACTGGTCACTAATAATTAAATAATTGATAATAAGTGACCAGAAAAAAAGGCGAATTAAGATTAAGAAATTCTTAATAATTTAATCTCAAAAGGCGCGAATTCCAAATTGAATTGTCCCTTCTTGATTTCATTCTCTTTTTTCACGGTTGAATCGATTAGTATTTCTTTACAATTCTTGAACTCATCAAGGGTTGTAACATTTAACTTAATATCACTGTCCTTAAGATTATAAACAAGTACTTGTAACTCATTGTCTCTTATTCTTATTGAGGAAATTTTTATCATTGGTTCTTTCAGCTGCAAGAGTGGCGTAGTTAATTTTTTCACAGCAATATTATCAGTTAATACATAAGATTTAGTTGGTAATGCAAAAGCTTCTGCTTGATTCAAAGTTTCATCAATTGATATATCTTTTATATGAGTTTGTAAACTATAATTGAAAGTATATGTTTTATTTAATTCCTGTGCACCCGGTGTTTCCATAAAAGGTCCTGCATGTAGAGGTCTTTCAGGGAAATCTTGTCTCGAGAGATAACCTATTGCCCGAATTAAAGTTAAAGCAACTCGAGAATTATCAACTAATTCAACTTCAGGTAAACCCTTATTGAACAAGGTAAATGCTGAAGATTTATTTTCATCTTCAATTCTAATAAATCGTTTTTGTGCTTGTATACCAGTAGGCATTTCAGTATAGTTTTCAAGTTTAATTGGATTACCTTCACGTTTAATATACCCAAAATGAGTAGAAGTTATAGTCTCTTTAGATTCAAAAGGTAAATCGAAACAGATTCTTAAGCGATGATCTTTTGCTGTATTGGTTAAAGTTGTTGAAATATCAATTCTCGAATTATCTCTGTAAAATTTAAAAATTGTTTTTACGGGTAATTTTACTTTGCCTTTGCGTTTTGTTCTATTTGATGTTAATTCTTCAAATGTGGTTATAGTCGAGCTTTGAGTTATTTCAGCTAATAACGGTCCATTATTTGTTATCTTTCGTTTAATCTTACTCATTTTTGCTTGCTCAGGACCGACTCTACTGTAAGTATATTCATCTCCTCTATCGCCCCAATCTTCAAAAATGTGGAGTTTGGAATAAAGTAATTTAGTTTTTTTATCGTATAATTTGATTGATCCGTTTGGAAGGAAATTTATTTTATAGAATTTATTTTCAATTGAATTCTTTTTTACAATAAAAGGATCTGCCCTTGTGTTTTGTATTGGTTCTTTATCAAAACGCAATTTAGTGAATGACCATGGTTTCAAAGTTATAAGAGATACATATGATTGGTTTGTTCCTAAAGTAGCTTTTACATGGAATTTTTTATATTTTCCACTATCTACGATTTCAATAAAATCTTCTTTCAATTTTTGGATATCCAAATCACCAATGAGAGTCTTATTGCAAAAAAGTGTTACATGACATAGTTTTGGATCGATCTCATCAGTTACTAATTCGATTTCATTTACATATACATCTATAATTTTTCTTCCAGGAAGCATTTTAATACCTGTCTTAATCATGAGTGGTCTAAAAGTATTCTCGAAAAGAATTTCTTCTGAAACTTTTAATGGTTGAATTTGATATTCAAGCCCATCTTCAGACACTAATTTATTGACTAAAGTTTTTGTTGGTAATTGGAATTCAATTGGAGTTGGAATTGAAGAATTATTGGTAGGATTAAACACTAAACAGATTTCATCCTTTTCTTCTTCATGTAGAGTAGTTATATTTGCATTAATATCATTTAAAATTGAGGTAGTGATACTTTCAGCCCAGGAATATCGAGCTATCATTTCATTATGAGTTTCATCCACACTACAGCCACATATAGAGTCATGTGGTTGATTTTTTAACAACCATTTCCATGCTAAGGTGATAAATGAATCTGGATAATCATAAACATCGTTTTGCTGCAAAATAGAACAAATAGGTTCAACATAATGAACCAAGAAATCCTCTACTTTATTATCCCATTGCTTTATCCACATCCGAGCTGAATAAGTATCTTGTAACAATGGTGCACGATAAGGTGATCTAAATTCTCCTACGTATTCTATTAACTTAGTATTGTTTGTTTTTATTTCTTCTATTAATCTTTTAATGTAGTTTTCAAGCAAAGAAATAGTAACATTAGTTTTTGGTATTTTTAATTTTGGAACTAAATCAATTAAAAACGTCTGAGGGAGTGTATGATCTGTACCATTCATAAGAAGAAATAATGGTAAAGGTGAATATTCTTTCAGTTCTTGAATCTTAGCAATAACATCACTATTTAATCCTTCTAGATTACTTGTTAAACTAGCAGCATTACCATAGCCTTCTGGAAGATAATTACATAGAATTTTATTCTTTGCTTTTTCATGTGATTTCCAATAGAAAGGTACTTTTGTTATATCAGGACCTACTCCCCTCCAAATTACTGCACAAGGGATGTCTGTTAAATCTGAAAGAATTTGTGGTATAGCTTTTGTATGACCGAATTGATCTGGTAAATATCCGACTTTCATTAGTGGTATACCAAAATCTTTAGCTAAATCAAAACTTGTTTCAAGATTTCTTATTAAACTCTCTTGACCAACCAACCATTCATCGGGTAAAAGATACCAAGGACCAACTGCTATTTTTCCTTTTTGAACTAATTCTACTAACAAATCTTTCTTTTCAGGTCTAATCTCCAAAAAATCCTCTAAAACAATGGTTTGACCATCAAGAGTAAAATAATATTCTTTTTTTGCAAGTATTGATAGGAGCTCATCTACAAGATGAACTAATTGGAATCTAAACTCTTGAAAAGGTTTGTACCATTCACGATCCCAATGTGTTGAAGGAACGATAAAAACCTCTTGATTATCTAATGTTAGTTTCTCATTTTCAGTCATAAAAAATTCACTCTAATGTGGTTTATTACTTAATAAATTAAAAGATTTTTTAATAAATATTTAAAGAGAATTCTATGATAAAATTAGATATTATAAATATTTAACCATCTTAAATTGGCATTTCAAAGGATTTTTTGAACAAATATAAGCAATATAGTTTTCGGGACTGGTAAAACCTAATTTCAAAGCTAACCGAGAGGCAACATCCGTATCTGCATCAAAATGAGGGATAATTCCTTTCTCAAGACTTTCTTTGATTGTTGCAGCACAACATAAAGTAGCGAATCCTTTACGTCGATGTTTTGGAGCAGGATCAGTTATTACTTGAAATTTAAATGTATTATCTATTATAGGAAATCCTGAAATCCCTAAACTTATTACTAAATTATCTTTTTTAATACAATAACCAATCCCACGTTCTATAAAATCTTCAATTGATCTAAAGAAAGGGAGTATAACAGGTAAAAGTTTTGGATTCATTGTTTTTAGTGTGTTTATGTTGATTTTTTCTAAAATATATCCATCAGGTAATTGTTTTTCTAATAATAGGTTTGCTTTTTCGATTGATAGACTCTCTGAGGAAAATTTTACTCGAGGATATGCTGAAAGAATCAAATGTTTTTCAGCTAATTTCAACCAATCATCATCTTGAAAGAGGACTAGCTTATTTTCAGAAATACAAGAAATTACTTCTATCGCTTTTGGATGTAAATGGTCGCCAGCTACAAATTCCATTATTTTAAAACACATTAATGCTATTGAAGGATTTTCAGTATTATCAACAAAAACATCACCATTTCGATCTTTTAAGATGTTTTTTATGACAATTGTGAGATGTTGATGTTTCTCAAAAAGAGGTTTTAATTCTGCGAATCTTTCTTTTGGAAATTCAAATAACATCATCTATTCCCTCAATTAATAATTAATTGAAATGAATCTTTCATATATATAATTCATTTCATACTGAGTGAAAACTGAAACAAATTCACCAATTCTTTTTCTCTTTTTCTCGAGATTTTATTTTACTCTCGGGATCAGCAACTAGTGAAACTGTTTCACCATATTTGGTTGAAGATTTTCTTTCCCTAAAATTAACTAGGATTGGTATTCGGAGAGCAGCTCCTGTTAGAACTCCTGTTCCCCTCTCGAGATAAGGCAATAGTCCAATATACCTTTCAGCAAAACCTGCAAGTATATCTTTGGCTACAACTAAATCAGATTGCTCAGTTATTCTTAAAATTAATTTGGAATTACACTGTGACAGAATATCCCTATCCAAGCCACTTGGTCTTTGACTTACTATTCCAAGACCTGCACCCATCTTTCTCCCTTCTCGTGCAAACCATTCAATAGCTTTTTTCGTTGGTGATTCACCTATTGGAATAAACCTATGTGCTTCCTCAATTAACATAAACACTCTTTGAATTTCTTTTACTTCCATAGTTCTTCTAAGTCTATTCAAATAACTTGAAACAAAAATCCTTCTTGCACGTTCATCCAGCATAGGTTGACTAACATCTAAAATGGTTATTTGTTCAGCATTGAAATGGCTTTTTACACTTGCAAGTGTAGTTAAATCTCTTGATTTTTCAGTAGATTCTTTACGTCTGTATTTATCGTCAAATTCTTGAATTATTTGACCTGATACATGACAGATAGCACCATCAAGATCTGTAAAGAAACCCATTTTCCTAAACACTTCTAGCTTTCTTTCAATAGGTTTTCTACTACTTCCATCTATAATATTATTTTCAATTCCAAAACCTAAGAAACCATCGATATCATAACAAACAGCATAACCAAAAGATTCACGAATAGCATACCAAGCATTTTCTATTTTTTCCTTTTGAGTATGAGTGAGATCATACATAAAACTAAACATTTCAGAAGTAGTTATTTCAGAAAAGAGCATGGTAACAGGTTCAAGGTTAAAATTCACTTCTAGAGTTTTATTCATTTTTTCCATAAGAGAATGATATCTTGGTTTGTAACGATTTGGATAAATTATTTTAACAAAATATTTAGGTAATGACCCTTCACCTTTTGGACCTGCGGTATGAGAAAGTCCCCAATATTCTCCATGAGGATCTACTATTAAAATTGGTAGACCAAATTCGGAAAATTCTTCAATGATAACACCTGCTGCATATGATTTTCCACTACCTCGAGAACCAAAAATAGCTAGTCCATCAGAACCTAATCTATTAGGATTTAATTTTACTTTGATTTCACCTGAATGTTCGGCAAACATGCCTACATCCATTTCTCCTCTTTCCTTACCAAAGACTGCTAGCTCAAGAAGATCATCTCGACATTCAAAAACCATTGATCCAGGAGAAATCCAAGCATTTGGTGCAGATAATTCCCCATCATATGAAATATTCGAAACTAGAACTACTTCAATGATATGGAATTCTGTGAATTCTAACATAGACCTTGATTCTAATGATCTTCTTAGTCTATCCATCCAGAATTTAGCATAGCGTTCATCGCTTAATTGTGGATTTTCAGCACGAATATTTGCTACACGACCTATTAACGTACTACCGTTTGCTAATGGAATGCTTACAAAATTTCCTTCAACAATATCCTCATGTTCAACATTTTCATCTAATCGAACAATGAGAGTATCTTGATCTTTTGATATTCCAAGGACAAAACCGATTTTCTTAGGTGTTCGTGCCAATATACTGACCATCCAACTAAAGAGAAAGCTCTAATTCTTAATATAACTTTTTTCACTATCCTAAATAAACCCATTTGGAAAAAACAGTAAAAAAAAGTAAAATTTGAAGTATAAACTTCAAAATATTCTATTTTAAAAGAGTCTATAAAAGAACCATTTAATATTATTGATTTGATTAACTAAAGCATCCTTTAATACAATCTTTGAGCTGTTACATGTACATGAACTTGAACAAGAGTCTGAACAGGATTGTGCGCAACTTTCTCCTACTGAGTTACAGCAATTAACTGTACAAGTTTCAAAAGCACCAACAATTGCAAGTATAAAGAATATGCCTAAAGCTATTACAATAACAATTGGTAAGACAATTGCAAAAACGATTATTAGTATTCGTCTTCGTTTCTTTTTTCTTCTAGCTTCTTCAGCTGGATCAATTTCTTTAGCTATAACTCCTTCATCCATAGAGTATAACACTTCCATCAAGAATAGTTATTATAAAGTTATAAAATTTGCTTTTGTAGCAGTATATGTCTTATATAAAAAGAAAAATATTGTAAGGAATCTATTTCAAGATACCAAACAATAAATAAAATAACCATTTTAATTGATTCATTAGATGTGTAGCACCACTTGTTTTTGTGATCTGACCACATGTACAACTATTACAACTACCACCACAATCACAACTGCTACAAGAATTACTACAGCTATCATTACACGCATTGTTACAAGAATCACTACAGCTTGTACAACAAGTGTCATTACATGCTTGTGCGCAATTATCCCCACATGAGGCACAACAATTAACCGCACATGATTGAAAAACACCAATTATAGAAAGCATAACAAAAAGAAAAGAACCGATGATAAGCAAAATTGGTAAAGTAATACCAAATATGCTAATTAATATCCAATTACGACGTTTTTTCTTTCTTGCTATTTGATCTATAGGTTGTGGTAGTTCAGCATCTGGAGCAGTACCGTAAGTAATAGTTGTAGTAGGTGGTTGAGGGATTTGTTCTGGAGGAGTTAAAATCTCAACAGGCGTTTCTTCTTCCGGTTTTTTTTCCTCCTCATTATTCCATTCATATTCTTCTGACATATCAATAACCCTCTAATCCTAAAAATTTGGATAATATAATTGACAAGCAATTGTTATGCTATTAAGTTTTTGCAGATAATAAAAAGTGATATTTCTACCAAAAAAATCAATCAGATGTTGACTTTTTTTGCATTTTTTGTTTTGCTTTATCTAATTCTTCTTCAACAATAGCATATACTTTACGTATTCTTAAGTTAGTATTTCTGTCAGGATCACATTTAGGTTCTTGTTCCTGTAATGGACAAGTACGGCACATCTTTCTATTAGCTCCAGGACCACGACTAATCCCATACATTTGATTTCCAAGAAAGAATAAGAGAATGAGTATAAAGGCAATCCACCATTTCTTAGGGATAAAGAAGGTTTGAATAACTAAAGCCCAATAAGCTCCTATACCAAACCCTGCTATAAATCGGAAAATAGCTTTCAACCATTTAATTTTCAATCGTAAAAGACGATGAATAATCGCTAAACCAAACCCTGCAAAGGGGATGCTTGCAATTACCCAACCATTATATCTGAATATCGTTGGTACAGCGAAAAATAAAATAGCATACAATAAAATCGCTGAATAGATCATTGAGCAACCAATACAGAAATGAGCTTTCCCAATAGTAAAATAATGATCAGCATATCTGCTGCAAGTGGGATGATGAGCAAGAAAATGCCATTCTTTAAGTCTTAAAATTTCCAGTTGAGCATGAAAAGGAGTTTTCTTTTTGAGTGTGACTTCTTCAGTAAGATAAGGACTGATTATTTCTTCTGATTTTTCTTCACTCAAATTATATACACCTAGTATTATCTTAATGAATTGTTTTTATCTTCAAGTAATTACCTTTTACTGAATAATCTATCGTTCATAATTGTAATTATATATTGTAAAAAAAGTTCCTATTATTGAAATCATACAAAATGCATTTATAATTAACAACTATTCTTAAATTGTTTATATTAATATTGTACGAGTGATACTTATCATGAATGCTGTTGATAGATATGCTATAAAATATAAAGATGAAGTAAAACATTTCAATAATCACCTTGAAGCTGTTGCTTATGTTCTTAGTTTACCTTCGAGCAATGAAAAAGTCGAAGTTAAAAAATTCGGTAGCTGGCAAAAAGTGTTAATTCATCTTGTGGGTGAAGTTAACGAAATTCAAAGACTAGTGAAAATTGTTTCTACTTGGGAACAACAATAATTGATTCATTTTCTTTCTTCTTTTGCTTTATTTTTGTTCTTCTATAAATGAGCTTGTAAATAATAGTATTTACTAAAATAAACCCAATATTTGTACCAATGGTAATGCCACTAATTTGATAACAATTAAAATCAGTTAATTTAAACCAACATTCAGACTCATAATTGTAAATTTCTAAAATATGTATGTCCATAAGATAAATTTCTTTCTCAATAAATAAATCTAAATCGTTAATAGAATCACTTATTATTCCTCCACATTTAGGAATTCCTAAAATTTTAGAATATGAAAAACGACTGTCATTAAGTAATAATTCATTTTCATTTACAGAAAAAATAACCTCACCTTTAATTGAAATAAATAATGTTCGATCTAACATAATATTAATTTCTTCTTTCGAATATTCCTCAGTTGTCTTTCCTATTAGTTTATTCCCATTATCATCCCCAATTAAAAAAATATTAGTAGGAAATTGTGCTTTTAATAAATATTGGGCATTTACACTAAAATTAAATGCAAAAAGCACTCCTCCTACTAATATTATACTAAATATTATTTTCCCGCGACTTGCCATCCTAATCCATCTAACCTCTATATCCTATTGAAACGATATATCGCTTAATATTTATATATTTTTTCTTTCATTCAAATATATGAAAAGAAGATAAAAAAGACAAGATTTTTATTGTTTTTTAAAGAATAATAGATGATAAAAGATTGAGTTATAGGCGGTAGATGGAATTGAAAAACGATTTGGTAATAAATCTTCTAACAAATGTTGGGGATATATTAGAAATTTTAGGAGAAAGTGTCTATAAAATACGAGCTTATAGAAAAGCTGTGGAAGCATTAAAAGAAATAACTGAGGATGTAGAGAATCTAGTAAAAGAGAAAAAAATAGAAGATGTTCCAGGGATAGGTGAAGCTATTGGTGGGAAAATTAAGGAAATTGTAGAAACAGGTAAATTATATTATTTAGATAAATTACTCAAACAAATACCATTAGAAGTAACCTCTTTAATGAAAATTGAAGGTATTGGCGGAAAAACTGCTGGACGACTATATCATGAATTAGGGATAAAATCAATAAAAGGCTTAGAAGAAGCAATTGGGAATGGTTTATTGCTTTCATTACCAGGATTTACTGAAGCAAAAGTAGCAAAAATAGCTAATGCATTGAAGTCAGTTAAATCTGAACAAAAACCTCTACCGAATATTGAGCAACATGCTTTTAAAATCAGCGATTTTTTAGTGAATACAAACCTTCTACTAAAAGTTGACATTGGTGGTTCGTTTAGAAGAAAGAAATCAACTGTAAGGGATTTAGATATTCATGCAGTTGGTGATCCAGCTAATTTTGAACAGGTAATGAAGCTTTTTACTGAAATGACTGAAGTTAGTGAGGTAATCGTTACAGGCAGCTCAAAATCAACGGTAAAATTAGTAAATGACCTTAATGTAGACCTACGATTATTGGAAGAGAACTCCTATGGAGCAGGGTTGTTATATTCAACTGGATCAAGAGCACATACAATAAAATTACGAACAATTTGCGATAAAAAGAACCTAACTCTTAATGAATATGGTTTGTTCAAAGAAAAAAACGATGAACTAATAGCAAGTTTAACTGAAACTGAAATCTATAAAGCGATGGGAATGAGTTTTATACCACCTGAATTACGCGAAGATAGAGGAGAAATAGAAGCCGCTATGAGTAATAGCTTACCAAGGTTAATTACAAGAGAAGACATTATGGGTGATTTACACATTCATACAAATTGGTCAGATGGAAAAGCTTCCTTAAAAGAAATGATAACTGCAGCAGATAATAGCAGTTTAGAATATATAGCAATAACTGATCACGTAGGAAAAATACCAATCTATAGACCATTAAATAAAACTAGGTTTAATGAACAAAAGAAAGAATTAGAGAATTTAGTTTCTGATTTTGAAATAAAAATTTTGCATGGCATTGAAGTGGATATAACAAAAGAAGGGAAAATCGATGCTCCAAAAGAAATGCTAATTGAAGCAGAATTTGTAATTGCCTCAATCCATTCACTATTTGATCTATCAGAAGAAGAAATGACACAACGAATACTAACAGCAATGGATAACGAATATATTAATGCAATTGGTCATCCTACAGGAAGAATGTTTGAAAAACGTGAAGGATATAATCTTAATTTTTCAAAGATAGTAGAAAAGGGCAAAGAAACAAATACCTTCCTAGAAATCAATGCTCAACCAAATAGACAAGATATTGATGATTATATTGTTTTTGATATAAGGGTTAAGCTTCCAGTATATATTGGAACTGATGCTCATTATACAAAAGATTTAGAAAATATAACCTGGGGAATTAATATTGCTCGAAGAGGTTGGTGTGAGAAAAAACATCTCCTAAATTGTTTAGGGTACAAAGAATTATTACGAAAATTAAAACATTAAAATTAAACCAAAAAAATGCCGTACATAAAAAGTGGCGAAAAAACGACAATTTCAAGCGTTTTGCAAAACCATCAGGATCTTAGGCGTTGCAATATTCTTTTGTAGTCTTTTTCCTTCAGAAATCCCTTCACAAAAGCTATCTTACTCCTATTCTTTTGTGGGTCTTTTTGAAGGCTTTTTTTTCGCCAATTTACTATTAGCTATTATCTTTAAATAACCTATTATAAACATCATTGATGCTATTTAGCGGCAATATTGCCCAAATATGATCTTAAAATTAACATGAAAGTGTTAATTATTAACTGACCTTTTATTCTACTGTAATCGCTAACTTCGATATATAAATAATTTAGTTTGAATAATGATTCTTGTTAAGCTTTTAATTAATTAAATTTTTAATTTAATAATGATAAATTATTATTGATAAAAAGAAGGGTGTAATAATTGCCTGAAAAATACTACAAAGTAGATCCTAAAGAGCTAATTATAAGAGATCATTTAGCTGCAGACAGAACAGCATTAGCAAATGAAAGAACTTTATTATCATATGTTAGAACTGCACTTGCTTCAGGAGCAACTGGTTTTGGTTTAATAAAATTATTTGAGAATTTAAATTCTATACCAATTATTGTTATAGGATGGATTTTGATTGTAATTTCATTTGGGATTTTAATACTTGGGTTTATAAGATTTATAAAATTTAAAAGACAAATAAGTTCCTTAACTAAAGATATTGAAACAGCTGAAGTAGAAAAAGCAAAGGAAAAGGAGAAATAGATTATTTTATTTATTCTTCATAAAAACAAGTAAAATTTTGGTATTTATATTGAACTAAAATGAAGCAGACTATCCAATTTAAAAATTTTAAATGAAAAAATAAGAAGTGGAGTTTGAATAAACTCCTAATAGTCTAATTTGTCAAATAATCGCATAGTATCTGCTTCAATTTCCATTTCATCAAGGAAACGCATTGCTGCTCTATTTACATCACTGGAACGATAAATGTATCTTCCAACGATGAAAATATCTGCACCAGATTTCATTGCTTCTTCAAGTGGTTTACCGGGTTTCAAACCACCTGCTACTGCTACTAAGCCACCTGTAATTTTCTTAATTTTCTTGATATCGCCCCAAACGGTTCTACTAGCTGAAGTTCCTTCTTTTTTCTCAGCACCTTCACTTTGAGCTGTTTCTTGATCGATACCTCTATGAAGGATTACTACCTTTGGCTTTTCTTTAAGTGCTTCTAACATAGCAATGAATTCTACTTGATTAGTATTTAATGAATCCACCCAAGCGTGTACTCCTCGTTTATTACACTCACGGATAAATTCTGTAATAGTATCAATCGGAGCAATTCCTGAGACAACTACTGCATTAGCTGTTGCATCTGCTGCAGAATCAACCTCTGCACGACCAACATCTAGTGTTTTCATATCAGCAATTATATAGGCTCCTGGTTTAATCTGTCTCATTCTTTCAACAGTTTCCTCGATACCATATTGTTTTATGTAGGGAGTGCCAATTTCAATGATCAATCTTTCAGATTTTGGTAAATCTTCAACAATTTTCACTGCTTGTGATAGGGATCCTACATCTAAAGCTATTTGTAAATAAGGTGGATTCCAAAGTGTTTGAGGTCTGAACGACATAAAAGGATGCTTCGCTCTATCTTTTTCTTCTAAAAGCTTCTTCATAGGTGGATAGTTACTCAAAGCACGTTTGAGTGCTAATCTTGTTGCACCATAATTATAATAATATATTTTTGCTTCATTTACTGCTTTTGGATGAATATAAACGCTAACTATAACAACATAATCATAGAGTTTCCCTTGTGGAATATCCCCTTCAGCAGCAGCATCTGCCACTGCTTTCGCTACAGCCATTTGAGCTGGGCCAAATATTTTCTCTGCTTGCTCAAGATTTTCAATTGTTACCTTTGGAACAATTAAAGTTCTTGGATGAGGACTTAGATTGGGTTTAATTAATGCTAATAATGGAGTGTGTCCTTTAGATAATTGTGTCATTCCATTTGCAAAAGCATGACCGATTGGTCCATCTTTATCTCCAATCATCAGATCTATATGGGCAAGCTCATCTCCTTTACCTTGGAGAGCTTCTCCTATAAAAAAGTCTGCCAATTTTACTTACCACCATTAATGAATTTATTTAGTTCTGTGTTTAAACACAGAAAGCTTTCTTTTAATAAATCTATCTGATTTATTGTTTTAATAGCTTGCTAATTTCTAGATGTTATCATTTGGATTATTTACTTGATTTTCCAAAAGATTCTTTTTCTAGTAAAATTTACAATTATACATTATGTGGCGAAAAAGTCCTGTACCTTTCCTGAAAGGAAAGAGACCTTTAGTAATGGCTCATCGAGGAGATAGTGCTAATGCTCCTGAAAATACTCTCTTAGCCTATGCTGATGCTATTAAATTAAAAGTAGATGTAGTAGAAACTGATCTCAGAGTAACTAAAGATAATGAAATTATTTTCTTTCACGACGCTAGAGTGGATAGAACCACAAATAGTAAAGGAACTGTAAGATCTCTTACTCTTAATGAAATAAAACAATTAGATCAAGGTTATAGATTCAGGGGAGTTGAGGAATTAGAGGGAATATTTCCATTTAGAGGAAAAGGTTTGCAAATTCAAACATTAGAAGAAATTCTAACACGGTATCCAAAAATGAAATTCAATATGGATATTAAAGATAGGTTTACTGATGCACCAGTGGTTCTCTCTAAGAAATTAAAGGAACTTGATGCAGAAGACAGAGTGATGATAGGGTCATTTCATCATAGACAACTGAGAATTTTTAGAACTATATCAGGCGCTCCTACAAGTGCTAGTCCTTATGAAATTTTAAAATATAGGTATAAAGTAAATAAATGGATTAGAAAAAACAAAGGATTTGATTATTCACAAGAAAACCAATTAAAACAAGAAGATATTTTAGGTAAAGCCCAACCTTATTTTGCTTTGCAAATACCTGAGAAATTTGGACCTATGAGTGTTTTTTCTGATAAAAAATTCGTAAAAGTTGGTCAAATGATGGACATTGCAATTCATGTATGGACAATAAATGATCCAGGTGATATGTTTCGCTTATTAGATTGGGGTGTAGATGGAATTTTTTCTGATACACCAAAAATGCTCTTGGACATTGTTACTTTTCTAACAAGTAGGAAGTAATCATTTTCTATTAAGGTCACAACTTGTGACCTCACAAGTAGTGGTCTCATTTCGAGACTACAAAATGTGAAATTGCTTTATAAAGAAATAAACGATTTATAGTATATCAAATAATCAAGGTGAAATATTATGGCTATTAAAAAGCGAACTTCATACAAAAAATATTCTCGCCAAAAACTCTCTGAAGTAGATGGCGATTTAAAATTAGGCAAAGGAGCTGTTATTATCGCTAAAAATAAAACCATCGTCGTTAATGGTCGAATTAAGAATAAAGGTGGTTTTAAATGCAAAGGAAATTTAGAAGTCCGAAGTATTCGAAGTGATAAAGGGTCAGTTAAAATTTTAGGTGATCTAAAAGTAGAGAAAGAGATAGATGTTGATAAATCGCTAATAGTTAAAGGGAAGGTAATAGCTGAGGAGATTAGAGCTGGTATAACCGTGAAGGTAGCAAAAGGTACAACAGCTGATTCTGTAAAAGCTGGTGTACAAGCGATTCTAAATGGTGAAAACAAAATTGAATCAGTAAAAACAGGAACCAGAACAGTCTTACATGGTAAACATACTATTGGTTCTATAAAAACTGGTACTAAAGCAAAATTATATGGTATATTAGATATTGAAGATGTTAATTCTGGAACAAGAATATTTGCTGAGCAGGGAAAAATTACCTCTGTAAATGCTGGATTATCAGTAATAACAGTTGGTAATGTAGAAATTGAAAGAGCTAATGCAGGCTTTAGTATCAAAATGAACGCAGGTAATGTGAAAAATGGTAATGCTGGTTTCTCAATAAAATCTAAGAAGAGATTATCATTTGATTCACTTTCAGCAGGTTTTAACGTAAAATTAAAGCAAGGTGGTTCAGGTGAAAAAGTTTCTGCTGGTTTTAGTGTAAAAAGTGGTTCTGATCTTGAACTTACAGAATCTATCAAAGCAGGATTTAGTTGTATAGCTCGAGGTAATCTTTTAACAAAAGATCTGTCTGTTGGTAAAAAAATAATAGGTCATTTTATTAAAGCTAACTCAATACGCGTAGCAAAAAGAGGAATACTTCGTGGAATAGTTCAAGCTCAAACGGTTACATTAAGTGAAAAAGCAAGAGCAAGAAATCTATACGTTGATGAATTAGTAATGTATGAAAAAAGTAGAGCTAGAAATGTTTTTGCTAGATCTATTATCATCGAAGATTATGCAGTACTATGTGGTAAAGTTGAATATACCGAAGCAATTGATGCTGAAGAAAAAGCAAAGATTCGCGCTAAACCTAAAAAGGTGGAAAGTTTACCATTACCTAAAATATAATTTCGTAGCTATTCCTAGAAGGAATAGCTTCCTTTTTTGGTAAAATCTTTAGATAGTAAGTCACAATAAGTGACCTCAAATTGTGAATTTGCTTTAAATACTAAAAATGGTTTGTTATCTTAAAATAAAGGTGATTATTAATGGCAGAATCTGAAAGAATTATTGAACGAGGGCAAACAGTAAGTCTAAGTAAAGTCAAAGGTAATTTAAAACTAGAGAAAGATGTAACTCTAGTAGCTGAATCAGGTACTATAGTTGTTGATGGAGCTATAATAGCTAAAGGTGATATTACTTGTGAAGGCAATTTAATTGCAAGAAATCTTAGAGTGAAAAATGGTTCCTTCGAAATAATTGGTAATTTGGAATTACAACATTATGCACAAGTTGACAATAAGCTGGATGTTAGTGGGAATTTTACCTGTCCTGAGGTTACAGTAGGTGGATCACTTAATGTAGAAGCTAATACCCTCTGTGAAAATGTTAAAATTGGCGGTACAGGGAAATTTGGTGGAAAAACACAAATTGAAACAATTAAAATTGGCGGTACTTTAAAAGTATATGGTCAAAGTAACATTGGAACTGTTGCTGTCGGTGGTACTGTAAAATTATTTAATCATGGAATTGTAGATGAAATTAAAGTTGGTGGTTCTGTGAAAGTCACCAGTGGCGAATTCAAAACAATACGTGTCGGTGGATCTTTTAGATCTGAAGATAAAGTAGATATTTCTTCAATAGATGTTGGAGGTTCTATTGGTTTTGGCGCTGAAGCAAAAGTTACTGAATTATCAGTTGGAGGGTCTTTTACCGCAAATAGTAATGTAAACTTTAAACATATAGATGTTGGTGGTTCCATAAAAATAGAGGGAAATGCTGAAGGTGAATCTATAAAGATAGGTGGTTCCTTCATGTGCAAAGAAAACCTTACGTGTTCTGGAAAATTACTTGTCGGTGGTTCTTGTTATGTAGAAAAAGTAATCATTGCAGATGAGATTGACATTGGTGGAAAAATAGAAGCCAAATTTATCAAAGCTAATTACTTTAAAATAAAAAAACGTGGGGAAGTAATTGGTGTTGTAGAAGCAAAAAGAATTATTGTTTCTTCACGTGCAATAACTCAAGATCTCTATGGGTCTGAAATTAGAATTGAAGAAAATGCTCGAGTAGGGAATGTTTACGGTGATAACATAACAATTGAAGAAAATGCAAGGATTTCAGGTGAAATATTATACACAACAGAGGTCTATTTAGAAAAGGGATCAAAGTTACATTCCGAACCTAAGAAAGTTAAGGCTTTACCAACTCCTAAAGCCTATTAATTCTTTTTTTTATTTCAAAAATAAAAATAATACTTTAAAATTTTACATATTCTTAATTTAGGCAAATATTCATAAGTGTTTATTCTGATATCATACAAAAATATTAAATGTAAGCATATATTAAATTTCAAATAGGAGAACTGCCGATGAGCAAGGCTACAAGAAGATTAATAAGATTTGGAATACTTGCCTTTACAGTATTAATGATAACCCAACTAACAACAGCAATGAATGTTGAAGGTATAGTGGATTTTGATAGACCGAGAACAATAGATCCTGGTTATGCTAATGCCTTCACCCATTCTATAAGGAATTATAAAAATCAGCGTTTTACCATAACTGTCACTTTTAATGAAACAGTACCACAGACATATGAATTACATGTCTTTTGTACTACAAGAACAGAATGGGATCAAATGTTGGATGGTGTAGTTACAGTAGAAAATATGACTCAATATAGGTATTATAAGATAACAGAATGGGGCGAAGTATTTTCTGTTTCAGTAGTAATTCCTGATTGGGAAGAATGGACCTTTGTGTTTTTAAATTTAAATCCTGCAAGTATGCTTACACAAGTTAGATTAGAACACCAACATGTTTTATGGTGGCTATGGATAGTTATTCCTGCAGTAGTAGTTATAGGATTAATTGTTTATGGTGTGGTAGAAAATGTCACCAGATATGATCGTGTTCGAATGGATAGTGCTAAAGCTCTAGATAAACTCGGTAGTAAAAAAGAAAGCGAACGAAAGAGAGCCGCTTATTGGTTAATCAGTAATGGCACTCAAGAAGATTTAATATTACTGAATGAAAAATTAAGTGATGATAAACCAATAGCACGTGAAAATGCTGCTTTTGTTATAGGTGGTATATCAAATCGACTTGGTGATAGATCTCTAGCATCATCATTACAAACACAATATGAACAGGAAGATGATCTATTTGTTAAAGAAGAAATTGTTGGTGCTTTAAGCCAACTTGGAGATATTTCTTCATTAAAAATATTAGAAAAATATCTTTTAGAAGATCATAATGAGAATCTCAGATTTAAGATAGCAAGATCACTTGGCACGATTGGTTCATTAAAAGCAGTACCTGTATTATTAAAAATAATCAATTCTACTAATACTGATACCTTGAAAATTACTTGTAGGAATTCTTTAAAAAATATCGCCTCCAAGGAAAATACTACAGTAGATGCTTTAATTAAAGAATATTCCGAATAAACAGATTTCTTGTTTATTCTATTCTTTTTTCTTGAGTGAATATTTTAAATAAAAATTAACTGATATTTTCTCTAAATTGTTCAATAAGAATTATCTCTGGTTCAGCCATGAAATTATCTATCACCTTTGTTTTTACAATTAGAATATATTCATTTGAAAATTTATATTTTAGTATTTTTCGAGTATATTTTATTTTTGAAACGACTTTTGCAGCATTATATGTACCTATAGGAGTATTACCTGCTATAATTATCATATTGAAGTTTCTATTATAATAATTTGTATCAAAGATTATCACTCCATAATCTTCAATAATATTTTTTTCTTCATCATAAATGGTTTCATATTTAGATTTATTTTTATAGATTAGTTTTTTACCCTCAAAATCAATCGGAATTGTTGTATCTTTAAAGATCTCATTGATTAATTTATTTGTTGATGGACTTCCTATCAAAATTAGATTATAATTCATCAATTTATCACTAGCAAATTTTTCCTCTTGTATAAAAGTGTCCTTGTTAAATTTTCGTAAAATTTCATCTATTAATGATCCAATTTTTAATTCAGTATAATACAAGGGAATTTTATTTTCCATCGATTCTTTTGGCAGTGATGGAATAACGATCATCGTAGGATCATGAAGGAATTTGTTCCAAAAGCGACCGAAATTTCTTTTTAAACTTAGAACATTGATCATCTTATTTGTTAAATAGCCTAAGATAAAGAATAAAACAGATGCTGCTAGATTAATTAGTATATCAGTAAGGACTGACATGCTATTAATTTAATAAAAACTGTTATTTTAACTTGTTTATTCTATATGATTATTCTTTAATCCTATCAGAAATTGCTGGAAGATTTTTAATTAATTGTAAGTAAAAAATATCATAAAAAATAGATTAATTGCTAAAAGATTGATTTATTACGATAAAGGAACAGTCATTCAATGGTTTAATTTTAGTAATTAATATTTTACTTTAATTGAACTAATAATTAATTAACGAATTAATGAACGAAACTTAATTATATTTTATCATCATAAAATACATAAATACTACTAAGAAAGTACAAGTCGTTATTTATTGTAAAATAACTAAAAATTGCGAGGAAATTATTTATGTCCGAAGAAGTTTACCAGAAAATTATTGCTGAAAATTCCTTTGAAAAAATGACTAAAAAAGAAACGGGTTTGGTTGGTGTTAGAGTTGATATTAATTCTCCTTTAAGTATAGATGATATTGAAGGCAAGATCTATAAAAGGGTGATAAAAAGCCCTAGAATGGATGTATGTGCTGAGACAATTATCCGAATAACAAAAATGGGTTATGTGCCAATTATTTTTGCTCATCAAGGGCGGTATTCAGATGAAGAAGGTCCTGATGAGAGTTGTATTTCCTTAAGATCACATGCAGACATGTTGGATAGTATGTTACCTAGTATTAATGTTCAATTTCAAGATGATCCACTTATACGTTTAACAGAATTTGACTTTCTTGGTCTAACACCTGGGGATGCAGTTGTTCTGGAAAATACTCGAATGGAAATGATACCTGAGATAGGTAATATGGAAAATAATTTTGAAGAAGGAAGAAAGATTTTCAACAAGGTTTTTGATCCTATTCTTGATTATTATATTTTAGATGCTTTTCCTACCTCGCATAGAGTAAATACTACAATGGCACCAGTATTCGATAATACGCCTGTAATGTTTGGTCCCGAATTTATAAAAGAATATATTGAGATATATAAAATAAAGAAGCGGTTGTATTCTGCGCAACCATTAATGTTTGGTTTTGGTGGAGCTAAATTTGACAAATTAGAAAATATGAAAAAGATTCTTTCAAGGAAGAATGTCATAGCTTTCTTTGGTGGAATTCCTGCTCAATTACTAATACGTGCTTCTGGCTTATCATTGGGTGAAGCTAATAATAAATTCCTAGAAGATAAAGGAATAGATGTTGCAGCAGAATTATTAGAAGTATTGAAAAACGGTGCTGATTGTTATTTACCAATCGATTTCACAGTGAAAATTGGTGATAAAGGTAGAACTATTAGAACCTTAAGTATTAGAGATCTTGCTAAGTATAATGACGGAGTAATTTTAGATATAGGTGAGCATACAGTTGATTATTTCATCAATGAGATAATTCTTTCTTTCTTGTCATCGCCTAAAGGTCAAATATTGAACAATTTAAATGGTGCACGTGATTTTGAGTGGTTATTTATTCAAGCTGGACCTTTTGGGAAAGTTGATGAATATGGTCTTAATACTTTACCATTTATGGCTCGATTGTTAAAGAAGGATTTGAATATAACCATTCTAGGTGGAGATTCAGCTGCATTTATGCGAACAGGTGGTTTTGGTGATGCTATTACTCTGATCTTAAGTGGTGGTGCAGCATTGTCATATTTGGCAGAAGGAAAAATAAAATGTATAGATAAGAATCCAACCTTTAGCAAATATTTCGAGAAAAAATAATTAATTAAGAAACAAATAGCTAAACCTAAATGAACACATCAACGATGATCTTAGAAGGAATATCGATATGACTCTACCAGGATATTTAGATGAATTTTATGATAACCCTACATCTAAACAAAGAAAAATCTTTGCTGATTTTCTTAGGAAACAAGGATTAGATTATGAGAACAGTGTAGAGATGACCTTAAAAGTTACAGATGAATCAACCCATACACTAGTTGGTACTGGTAGCATAGAAGGAAAAGTAATAAAATGCCTGTCTGTTGATCCTAAAAGACGAGGAGAAGGATTATCAGCTCATATCTTATCCTTATTAGTGAAAGAACAATTTAATCGTGGCAGAACTCATATCTTTGTTTTTACAAATCCTAAAAATATTGAAGAAACCGCTGGTAACGTTTTTGCCGGTTTTAAAGTTGTAGCTAAGACTAACGATATTGTTTTATTAGAAATGGGTTCTAGAAGTGTAAAAGATTATCTAAGCGATTTGCAATTTAAAACAAGAGGAATAAAAGAAAAGGGAAAAGACCCAATTGGTGCAATTGTTGTTAATTGTAATCCATTTACATTAGGACATCAATATTTAATTGAAAATGCAGCAAAAGAATGTTGTTTTTTATTAGTTTTTGTTGTAATGGAAGATCAATCTGTATTTCCAACTAAAGTACGTTTAAAACTTGTTAAAGAAGGAACAAAACATATTGAAAATGTAATCGTTTTGGAGGGTGGTGAATATATCATCTCTCCAGCTACTTTTCCGAGGTATTTCATGAAGGAATATGACAATGTAGCTCTTTCTCAAGCACGATTAGATGTAACTATCTTTGGTGAACTTATTGCCCCAGCATTAGGAATAACTCGAAGATTTGTTGGTGAGGAACCTTTTGATCTTGTTACTAATTCTTATAATCAAGCAATGAAGGAAATTCTCATTCCCAAAGGAATTGAATTAAAAATACTTCCCAGAAAGGAGATTAATGGAGAAGCAATAAGCGCTTCGAAAGTTAGAAAATTAATAAAAGAAGATAAACTTGAGGAAACTATTTCATTAGTGCCATCCTCAACTTATAATTTCTTTTTTACAGCAGAAGCTAAACCCATTATAAATAAAATAAAGAAAACAAATTCAAGGCATTAGATTTTTTCCTAATAGTTTCATTTCTCTGATACTGTTAGATAATGTAACATTAAAGCTACTGCTAAAAGATCAGCGCAACCACCCGGGCTAATATTTTGTTCGATAAAATCCTTATCTAATTCACGTACTCGTTCCAACCATTCATCACTATATACATCTTCACTTAAGACAAGTTTATTAGCAGCATTTCTAACATAAGTTAAAGTTTCAGAACCATGTCGTGCAAGAATATTTGTGTCATCAACTCTGGTCATTAAAAACAATAAAGCCATAACAGATGCCCGTTCAAGTGAAATTCCCTTTGAAAGAGCTTTTTTAATTACTTGATAAGCTGCTTCAGCGTTTGGATACCCTTTCTCAGCTTCCCCCCTTATACCAGTAATTCCTAAATCTAAGAAAATCCATTCACCAGCAGATATTTTTTCCAAATTTTTATCCATCAGCATTAATTCTTTTTGAACAATCCCTTTTGTTATTTCTTGAACAACTTGGAGAATTCTAATAATTTTTAAATCACCTGTCTCTCGAGAAATGAGATGCCCAGAAGCTGCAGCTATTAGCATTCCACTAAAAATTAATCCTTTTTGGGTATTAATATTATCAGTTGCTAGAAACATTTCTTCTTCTGCGGAAAGGCCTATTGAACGAATTTTTGGTAATAATTCCGAAAGCTCACCTCTATGCTCTATACCTATTTGTGCTCCAATAACCATAAAATGTGAGATCACTGCAGTACTAATCATATAGGTTTGGATATTCATATCCCTATGAGCACCAGAGTTATTTCTATCAACTAAACCAGGCTTAGGGGATGTAATTACTTCTAATAAAAGTGCTTTGGTAATATTTGAACCAATTTTAAAAGCATTAGGCTGAATGATTATTCCTTTCATGTATTTACTACGCACAGTATTATCATAGCTAATTCGTTCTGACATAATTATCGCCCAACTAGGTTTATCTAATTATATAACGTTGGATTTTTTCCCCCTATTAAAATATTGTTGATATCTATTTGAAAAAGACATAATTAAATAAAAGTTAAATCGAAATTAATAAAATATCATTTATAAGAAAAAGTATATTGAACAGATAGCCTATAGTAAATTAATCAAATTATTTGAGGAATTAGTATATGAAAAATTGCTTGAAGGATTTTCTAAAAGTAGTAATTATAATTATTTTATTTATGACTCAAGTAATTTTTCTTAATATTCAAAATAATAATCACATTTTTGAAAATAAAGAACCACAGATTGTTGATAACATAACTATAACTGCTACAGATAATAGTATAAATTTAATTGAATATTCACATTTTGATGATGATGGAGGTTATTCTGAGGGAGTAGCTATTCAAAACGGTCTTGCTTTTATTGCAAATAATGATCAAGGACTAGAGATTATAAATATAACAAATCCATTAAATCCAATATTTTTAGCTTCTGTTCCTACTGCTGGGTATGCAGTTGATGTACTAATCAGTAATAATTATGCTTATGTTTCACAATCAATTCAAGGTGTAGCAATTATTAATATAGTCAATCCCAAAAAACCATTTTTTGTTCAGAATTTAAATCCAGGTGGGAATGTTCTAGAAGTAGGTATTCGATCAAATTTGCTCCACATTATCACAGAATACAACGGCTTTTATTTATATGATGTAAGCAACCCTTATAGTCCTACAATGATCTCTCATTGGGAAGATGATAAATTCCATAAAGGTATCAGTGTTTTAAACAAACATGCATTACTAGCAACATGGGGTGTTGGGTTGCAGATTCTCGATCTAACTTTTACTTCAAGTCCGATTTTAATAGGTACTTGGGATGAATCATCAAGTTATACAAATGGTGTAGATTCTGCTTTTATTAATGGACAGAAAATAGCTTTTCTAGCAAGCACCTCCCATGGATTAGAAATAATTAATTTTACTATTCCTCAACATCCCGTAAAATTATCCAGTTATTCTAGTTTGGGATCAATTTTTGATGTTACTGTTAAAGATAATATAGCTTATTGTAGTTGTTATGATCATGGATTAGTGATGCTAGATGTCTCAAATCCATCCTCACCTGTTCAATTATTCACATATGATACAGAAGGTTATACTGTTGATGCAGCAGTTGATGGTTCATTTGCTATTTTTGCTGATAGATATGAAGGAATAAAAATCTTTAATGTGGAAAATCCTGCAAGTCCTTTATATTTAGCTAGCATACTTGATCATGGTCTAGCTGAGAAAGTTGAAATTGTCGATGATTTTGCTTATCTAGCTGACAGATATGGTGGTCTTGAGATATTTGACCTTAGTAACCCAAAAACACTTAGAAGAATTGGTCAGTATCGTGAAGTTGGAGTAAGTGCAATGAATATTTACATCAGAGGTGATTGCGCTATTGTTCCTTCTTATGATAAAGGAGTATATTTCATCAATATATCTGATCCAACAAATCCAACAAAAATAGCTGTTTATAATAATGGCAATTGGATTCGTGTTTGTCAAATAAAAAATAATTTACTTTTTATAGCAGGACTAAATCGAACTATGGAAATATTAAACATATCAGACTATTCAGCAATAACGCTGGATTATCAATATAATTTTCCTGTTCTTTATCCTAATATCTATGCCTTAGAATTACTTGATAATTATCTTTGTGTAGGGTCTACTGCCGATAGCCTATCCTTACTCAATATTACAGACCTTTCCAATATTGAAACAGTAGATACCTATGTAACAGGTGCTACAGTATTTGATTTTATATTAGAGAATAAAATTCTTTATTCAGCAAGTGGTTATTACGGATTTGAGATATATAATTTAACTAATTATAAATTTGATTTTATCGCACGATTAGATACAGTTGGTACAGCTCGGGATATAATAAAAAATCAAGATTTAGTCTTTATTTCAGATCAATCAAATGGTATCGTTATAGCAAATATCTCTGATTTAAATTATCCTCAAAATAATGGTGGCAAAACTGGGAAAAGAAGCTATGGAATTGGTTTTCATGATCAATATGTCATTTCTTGTGCTTGGAAGGATGGCTTGGTTGTTTTCGCTTTAGATTCTGATAGTGATACAATAACAGACAAAGATGAAGTGGATATTTGGGGAACAAATCCCTATAAAGAAGATACCGATAATGATCAAATGCCAGATGGATTTGAAATAAGAAATCAGCTAAATCCCCTAAATACCGCAGATAGTACTGAAGATCCAGATCAAGATGGATTAACCAATCTAGAGGAATATACTCAAATCTTCTATTATCATAATTGGACAGATCCTTGGAATCCTGACACGGATTTTGATTTAATGCCTGATGGATACGAAGTAGCAAATCATTTAGATCCACTATTAGCAAATGGTCAAATTGATTCGGACTTTGATGGATTAACAAATCTAGAAGAATATTATCTTGGAACTGATCCTAGAGATAAGGATACAGACGGAGATGGAGCAGAAGATGGTCTTGAAGTATTATTTAACACGGACCCTTTTGATCCTAAAAGTAATCCAACTAAAAGAAGACTAATTCGTTTAATTACTTCTAGCTCATTAGTATTAGTACTGATAATTGTAGGAATTTATTTTTCAATAAAATATTTCAAGAAGCGTATTGTAAGAAATATCGAACGCGAAAGGAGAATAATGGACTCTCAAGAAGAGATTTTATTGTTTTAAGGAATAAATGCTTGATTTTTCATTTTAGAAAAAAACGATTCCCTTTTAATAACAATTCAGTCCCAAGTTATTTGATTCTATTGCCTTAATTGAAATGTTTTTATCGCTGAATATAACACTAATTGATAGAATTAGAAAAAGGTTGGCACTTTATGTCTGAAGAAGATTATTATATTGATATACTTAAAAAAGAAGAAGATGATGACCCTAAGAAAAAACGTGATAGTTATGATTGGGGTTCTGAATCTCAACAGCCAGAGTATAGAGAATCTGAACCTTATAGACAAGATTATGAAGGTGAACCCTATCAACAAGAATTTTATGGTGATGGCTATTACCAGGAATACCAAGATCAACAAAGACCTAGACGAGCTCCACCCACGAAAGAACGTGGTCGTAAATATTTTTGGTTAGGAGTTCTTTTTGCTTCAGGTATTTCTGCTATTACAATGCTAATATTCAATTTTATTGGTACTGCAACACATCCCGGACTTGCATTCCTTGAAGTTGTCATTTTATTAGCTTGTTGTACTTTACCAGGTTTGTTCGTTCGCAAAGTAGGTAAAGGAATTCTTGGTGGTATGTTGATTTTTGGATTGCAATTTTTCGTTCCCATTGCAATTTTCTATGGTTTAAACAAGGATCCTACAAGTTTCTTCAGCCCATATTATCTCTTCTTAAATTCAATTGGAATGATTTTAAATGGTTATGAAGACTTCAAAACATTCTCATTCCTTCCATTTGATCCTGGAGTGTTTGATACAATAGATCAATATACTAAATATGCTACCTTTGTATGGGTATTTGATTTATTAATCATGTTTGGTATCATGTTAGCTGTTGTAATTGCTAGCTCCTGGTTGTTTAGAAATCTCTTCACTGAAAAAGCTAAAAGTTTCTGGACATGGTGTTTATTACCGGGGCAAGCAATAGTGCTTATTTTAAATCTTGTAATTATACCATGGCTATTACTCTGTGTAACAAGTACTGTTCAAACTGGTGGTGCATTGGCAGCAGGTGCAGCTAATATAGCTGATTCTGCCATGCCTCTGGTTGGCGGTAATATTACTGGTGACTTTAGTGATATGGATTTTGACTCACTTATAGCTAATTTTGATAAAGCTGATGAATGGTTTGCTATAGCCCGAGATAATTATCAAGGATTAAGTAGTTTGAGATTCTTTAAATTACTTCAAGCAGTAAGTGGAAAATATGCTTTTACTGTTGATATATTTAATTCGACTATATCAGCAGGCTTCGAACTGCTGGCAGCTCTAAGTCCTTTAGCACATGGTTTATTTGATAATACAACAACCAATCCAGACGCACAAGTTGATGGATTTTATTATCAATATACTAAATTTATGGATATTTACAGCTACTTCCCATCAATGTTTGACTTTACTAGCAATACCTCAAAACCAACAGAAACAGATTTAGCGAATATGGAAGTACAAGTTAATGATATTATTGGTGATGTCGATCTTCTACTTGATCTTCATTTTAGAGAAGTTTTAGATAAAATCTTAATTGCACAAGAAATCTTGTTCTCAATTGATACAGCAGAAATGCGAAACATTGGTGGAATAGCACAAGTAGATGATGTTTTCAACCAAATCGCTGATCAACTGGATATGGTCATGAACATTACAAATGAATATAGTGCTCTGATACCAATTGCTGTAGATTTATTGTTTGAAAGTCCACATTTATTAAGAGGAATGTTTAGCCTACTTGTGGGAAATGTCCGTTTAATGATGGGATTCCAATTTAATGAATGTCGACAATATCTAAGTAATGCAACCTTAGAATTAAGTTACATACAAGACATCTTTACACCAGCAAGACGTGCAGAAGTTTCTGCAAGTGGATCAACCACAGCAATAGGATTCTTTGACTTCTTCAATGATACTTTAAATTTAGTTGTTCCAATTATAGCACTTGAAGGTAATATGGCTGGTACATTAGGAGGAACTATTGATGCCCTTGATGAATATGTAGACCCTGTAACAGAGGTCTGTGATATTAGTGCAACAAACTTTACTGCGGTATTTGATTACATGAATGGTGCTATTGATGAAGCTAATGCCGGAATATTTGAAGCTGCAGTAGCAGAAGATATGATGGATGTTATGCAAACAAAAGGTAATAATTCCGAATATAGTCTTATGAGCGGTGCTGCTTATATGATCACTAATACAATTAGTTCAGTCTTCCAACCACATCCAATTGCATACATATTAGCGAATTTCACCAGAGCAATGAATGCTACTTATGCATCTACATATCATATCTATAATAACAATGAAGCAGAAACAGTAGATGAATTGAATATCGCTTCATTAAATATCAATGATGCTATTTCTATAGTTGATGGCTATAATGGTACACCAATTTATGCTATGCGTACTTTCTTAATAACATTCCAATCATCAATAGATGATTTATTGGATGCAATAGATCCATATATTGGTTTTCCAGGAACTCTTATTTTAGCGGTTCCAGCAGTTGAAAATATTATGAAACTTCTATGGGAAAGTATCCACAATATTATAGATGTAGGTTTACTACCATAAAATCATTAGCGAAAAATAGAAAGCAATTTTTAATTGCTTTTCTTTAATTTTTTTTTCTAAAAAGCTATTCTAAAGTCAAAGTAATTTTCAAGTTCATTGGACCATTCTACGATTACCTCAGTTACTTCCGATGAAGGAGAACCTTCAGTTTTTAACCATTTAATCAATTCAATGATTTTTTCAGTTGAACCTTCGGCAATTACTTCTACATCCCCATTAGCTAAATTTTTTACATAACCAATTAAACCTAATGATTTAGCTTTTCTATTTGTGTAGGCTCGAAATGAAACTCCTTGTACTAATCCTTTAACGATAATTTGTACATGCTGGAATTTATTTTCGCGACTCATATTATGACTTGCTCCTTTTAAACTTGTAAAAGATATGCCCATTCATAAAGATTTTTAGGTTTGATAACTTATTCCTACAATTAGGAAAAGCAAATAAAGGTTTGAAATAATTTTGACTCATCGTAGAGGTGTTTGTTTAGTCCGTTTTGATGATAAAATGGGTCCCGACTGTTTATATCATAAAGGATTAGATAATTTATTTGCTCAAAAAGTCTGTGTAAAATCACATATCAGTACTCTCTCTTTATCCTCTACAGAATCGCTAAAAGAAGATTATATTGAATCAATCATTCCCTTTTTAGATGAAGGTTATGTTGCTTATTCAAATTTCTTTTACATCAAAGATCAAACAGCTCGTGGAGGAAAACGTCCCTGGGGTATAGTTACTTTAGTTGATAAAACTGAGCAAATGTCTCTCTATAAATCAATGCCTGAAATTTCAGCTACAGTAAAAAAAATCGCTTCAGAATTAATAAAACATCAAAATATTGAAACACATTTAACAGATCAAATTAAGGATAGCCTTAATCAACTTTTACAAATTGAAAGTTTATCGATAAATTTCGATGAAGATAATGATTCAGTGAAATTGATAAAAGAGCGATTAGAATTGGAGTATTATCCTGACAAAATAGCTGAAACAAATTCTGACACTATCATTTCTGAGGGAAGTTTCGAATTTTTACTCTCTCGAATTCCTCAAAATTTAGATCGAGTAATTTATGCTTTGTTAAAAAATGAACGAGTGTTAGTTTTTGGTGAAGAAATAGATATTACTTTAACACTAGCTACTTTACGATGGTTTCTTCCTCATAAAAAACTCTATAATGATTTATGGACTGTCCCACTAGTTGATGGTGAAGCTTTATTTTCTAGGACTAGTGATTCAACAAATTTACATGTTCTTGGAATTCATAAAGAAAGTTTTCAAGAATTATTTGATATAGATAATAATTTCAAAAATGAAAATCTAATATCCATTATGGAATTAAATAAGGAGTTATTTAGAGGTGATATAGAACCTCTTGAAACCAAAGTAATAATTAATCTAGATAATGGTTCAATTACAGGAGGTATATCAAATAGATTCTGTCAAAATTTAGTTGATAAACTAAAGAATAATAGTTATGATAGAATATTGGAAATTATTTCCGAATATATTGATTACCTTTTAGGAAGAGTTTTTGATTTTATCATACTTGTATTAGAAGAGGTTGAAAAAGAAATTATTGAACAATTTATTGCTAATGCAATAGATGGTGAAGTTTCATTAATAGTTTCTATAATTAATGAAACAAATCCAGTTATCATGCAGAAATTGTTAGAACTTTTTTCAAAAAATAAGATTTCTTTAGATGTGTTATTTTAGAGAATTAATTAGGACATTATCGTATCAATCAATTTTATAATTTCCTTCACAGAAAAGGGTTTTATAAGGTAACCAATTGCACCCATTAACAAAGCCCTTTTTCTAGCGCTTTCATCTGCGCTTACAAAAATAACTTTGATGCTTGGATCCATTTCAAGTAATTCCTGTAAAGCTGTTACTCCATCTTTTACAGGCATTCGATGATCCATTATAACTAAATCAGGCCAATCATTTTTATGTTCTTGAAAGTAATCTACTGCTTGTTGTCCATCAACTGCTGTGTACGTAATTGTATGTCCTTTTAAACCTAAAATTTCTCGTAATATTTCTTGGATTACAACCATGTCATCAACAATCATTATTTTTGCCAATCTATGAACAACCTAGTTTTTTTACTACTGAAATTAATCTCGTATTATCAAATCATTACCTTTAAAGATTTGTTGGTAAAGACCTCTTAAGTACTTTAATTTAATATAACTCTAATATACTACTTAAAAAAAATACTGAAGTATGCAAATTTGAGTAATTTATGGTTTTTGAGGTAAAATTAATGATATTTCAGTGATATCAAGAATAGAAATAGTGAAAAACAAAAGCAATGGACAGCTGCTTTTGTTCTTCGGAGTTAGTTTGCATAGAGTTGAAATTATCTTGATCCATCATTATGGAAAAGTAAATTCTAGACATAATCTCCGGTTCGTCTAGCTTTTTACTAATTCAATAGTCCCGTTTTATAATAAAAGCATTGTAGAGAATTTATCCATATCATCTAGTAAATTTATCCGCATTTAAAAAATTATAAAAGAAAAAAGAGTAGAGAATCGATAATAACTAGGTTATTTCATCGATTCCAATTTATTTCTGGTATATTCTACTAATCCCCCAACCTTAAAGATGTTTAATGCTTCACCTTTCAAGGGTGGGAAAGTGAATGTCTTATTGTTGATTATAACTTTACCTTCTGCTAAATCTACAAATAATTCTTGATCTTTGAGTTCATCTTTATGTTCAAAGATATAATTAGTTGCTTGTGGGCAGCTAATTAATGGGAAAGCCATATTTATAGCGTTTCGATAATAGATTCGAGCAAAAGTTATCCCAACGACAGCTGCTACACCTGCTGCTTTCAAACAAGTAACTGCTTGTTCACGTGATGATCCTGCGCCGAAATTTGGTCCGGTAACAAGAATATCTCCTGGTTTAACTTCTTTAATGAAATTTGGCAGATAATCTTCAAGCGCATGTTTAGCCATTTGTTCAGGTGTTAAAGGATCATAGGTGTATTTTCCTGGGAAAATTTGGTCAGTATTGATATTTTTATCTGTAAAAATCCACATTCTACCTTTAAATTGCATTAGAAAGCCTCCTTAGCTGGTTCTACAATTTTACCTGCTATAACTGAAGCGGCAACAGTTGCTGGACTTCCTAGATATATACTAGTATTATCTTTACAACCCATTCTTCCTTTGAAATTACGATTCGCAGATGAAATAGCTGTTTCATTTGGTGCTAGACAACCTCCATACGCTCCTAGACAAGGACCACATGCAGGAACATTTAATTCTCCTCCAGCTTCGACGATAGTTTGTATTATTCCTTTCTTCATAGCTTCAAGCAAAACTGTTTGAGATGCTGGATATACAAGTAAACGTACACCTTTCTTTATTTTCTTGCCTTTGAGAATTTTTGCTGCTGCTTCTAAATCATCAACTCTACCATTTGTGCATGTACCAAGTAATCCTACATCAACTTCCACATCAGATAATTCAGAAATAGGTGATACATTATCCACATTATGAGGTTTTGATACCACAGGTGGGATATCCCCTAATTCAAAAGTGAATTCGGAGAAGTATGTTGCATTAGCATCTGGATTAATTTTCTTATAGGGATCCAATGCTCTATTCTTAAGGAATTCGTCTGTTACAGCATCAGCTGGAAACATTCCTGCTTTACCATCCATTTCTGCAACCATGTTACACATTGTTAGACGTTCACTTATACTAAAGTTCTTAGCTGATTTCCCTAAAAATTCAACTGATTTATAGCTAGCGCCATCAGAATGCAATTGACCAATTATTTGCAGTATTACATCCTTAGCAAAAACATTAGACGCTAATTTTCCTTCAAGATTAATTTTAATTGTTTCAGGAACTTTCAACCAAGTTTGACCTATAGCCCAAATACTAGCTGTTTCAGTTCTACCTATTGGTATACCTGCTGCTCCTAAAGCTCCATGACTAGTTGTATGTGAATCTGAACCAAATATTATCACGCCAGGAATTACATGACCTTCTTGAGGTAATACTTGATGACAAATCCCCACTCCGCAATCATAAAAATACTTTATTCCTTGTTCGTTCACAAATTGTCTAATTTGGTAATGATTAGCTGCTTTTTTTTCATCAGGAGGTGGAACTGCATGATCCAGTGCAATAAAGATCTTATCTGGGTTCCAAACTTTTGTACCACCCATCTCTTTGAAATGATCAATTATTGCAGCAGAATTATCGTGGGTTAAAATTCTGTGAGGTTCTGCAAAAACTATTGAACCTTCTTCAGGCTCTTTTATCCCAGTAACATTACTTATTATTTTTTGAATGAGTGTTTGACCCATGTTTTCACGCTCAATAAATAGTCGATAGTACAAACAACATTAAATGTAATTTAATTTCATAAAGTTATTGTCAATGTTTAACTTTGATTTTTTCTTATCATTTACATAGTTTTAAATATGTTCATGTATGTATAAACTATGTAAATATATGTAAATATTACGCTCACTTAAGAGGTGAAGCTAATGAGTGAAAGTGATAGTAAGACGAATGAATTGAATGTTATTACTAAGTTAGAAGAAAATCTACAGCATGCTATAGATGATTTGATAGATGAATCTGAATATCAAACACAACAAATAAATGAGCATGTTTCATTGATTATTACTCATTTAGCTATTGCTGCAGCTTCACTAAGAATGAAAAAACAACAAGAGATTTTGAAAGTAAAATCATATTATATTTTAAAATAACTCATGATTAATTTTTTTATTTAACTAATGAGATGCAGAAAATGAGATATAGGTTTTATCTTCTATGAAGACAATTTGGGCATCTATTTCATGTTTGTTTATAAGTTCAAATATAATTTGTACGGTACGATTTTCATCATCTTTGAAAAATGAAGTTAAAACTTCTAATGGTAAGATTGAAACATTCGATAAATAATCATTAATTCTAAATTTGATCATATTAGTAATAATTTTATTAGCAATAGTATATCCTAATTTAGGATCTAACATCTCGGATAGATATTTTATATTTCCTTCTATGAAATATTGAAGGATATTATTTATCGATTCGATAAAATGATTATCAAAAACTTTCTTTATATATTTAGAGTTGATAATTTTTTCCCATTCATTATCATGATAATTCTTGATTAAGGAATAAGCAATTAAAATTGCATTATATTCACTTAGTAGTTCAGCAAATTCTAAAGCGTCTTCTTTTTCTTCAATAACTTTTTGTAGATATTTTGCGATAATTAATTCCTGTATCTCAAAATTATTAGCAAAAATTTTCTGATTTATATTATGAATTCTATTATTGCTTATTGTTTTACAGAATTTCCTCTCTAACAATAACTCTTTGAAAAACTCCTCTAATTGTAACTCTAATAATTTCGAATTATATAAAGTTGCAAGATTAGTTGCAAATTCAATTAATAATTTCTCAACTTCTTTGCTTGGTTCATTATACGTAGACTTTACTATTTCAAGGAAATTTGGATAAATTAAATCAGACATTGTCTTTGACAATTCATTAAGTATTTCAGCAGAAATCATTCTAGCTTTAATCTCAGGTGTATGCATCATATTAAATAATTCGATTAAAGATTGTTTACAAAATGATTTATTTGATTGTATTTTCTTTATCAAAAGCTGAATTTTTTTGTTTTTTATATCACTATCATCTATACTAAGAATTTCATCAAACATTTCTTTACATGTATTTTCTTCTTTAATCTGTTTATTTTTTTGAACAATATTGTTATTTTCTTGTGATACAAGCTTTTCCTTCTCTTCTTCCTCTACTTCTTGCACTTGAACAATAAGTTCTTCGTTTGGTGTAATTGTATTCTTTTCTACTACAGAATCAATTCCATCTAGCATCTCAAAGGTAACAATCTCTTCTATTGTAATAGGCTGTATTTCAATTGACTTTTTCAATAAAATAACTTCACCTATTTTAAGGATAAGACTTGTAGGAATTGTTTCTTCTACAATAAAGTCACTATCCAATTCAGTTTTTATTGCTATTTTCATTCGCAATTTCTTTTTATCATCATCAAAAACACCTACACATTTAGCAATTATATCCCCTTTTGGGTCTACTATGTATTTTCCTATGAGACTTTCTTCCGAATATTCTTCATCTTTAGGCATTTTTGAATAACTCATTTTTATTTATCTTTTTTAAAATCCCTCATAAACTCCAATAACTGATAGTTATTTTATAAAAGGATTATTTTTTATCATTTAAATGCGTTCTATAAATTATATAAAAAACATATTTTGGTTTTTTAATGTATTGAAATGGTATTTTTTACCATAATAGAGGAAAATTTCTCTAAAATTTATATACTGAATTAGTAGACATATCTTTAGGATGTTAGAACTTTCACCATATCTTATTGTAACCACTTTCAATATGATAAAAAACAATCGTGGTATTTCAGATGAAGAAATAATAGAACAAGTACATAAAAAAACTGGTTTATCTTCTGAGAGACTTAAGGAGACAATTATCAAATCTATTGACTTTCTACTTGATGCTAAATTGATAGAAGTTCTTCCTGCTGAGAAGAAAAAATACAAAAAAGCTGATAAAGCTAAATTATCAATCTCCGAATCAATATCAAATGGTTTTACCCGTAAGGCTAAAGAAATAGCTAGGAGAACAGTATCGACTATTCCTGCTGGAAAAATCAGAGAGGCTCTTATAGGAAAAAATGTTTCTGACTGTATTTTAGTTGAAAATCCACTAGCAATTAAATGTCAATCACCAATTGGTGAAACAGAATATCTTTTTGAATTAAAATCATTAGATTCTGAAAAGGAAATTACTGATATTATTAAGCAATTAGATTCTTATCCTAAATATCAAATTATCTATGATGCTCCCCTAATTGAAAATTTAGATTTAAAATTTGAATTTCCCGAAGATAAAAAAATCTCTGCTTCTGATGCAAGCAGATATACTTTTCCAGTGCAAAGTCCTGTTGCAACTAATGATCTTAGTAAATCTCGACAATTGCTTTTCACAGTAGCTTCTGCTAGTAGATGGGTTGGTAATTTTTCTTCTGATGGTCCTGTCGGTGAGTTTCAAAGCATTCCAGATTTAGTTGATATAGATGATAGTTTTGGGTATGCTGCAATAGATGAAATAACTACTTTAAATCAACAAGAATTTGTTGCTGATCAAAATTTCGCTCAGTCATATTTCCAGATGGAACGAATGCATAATGAAATTGATTTGATAGGATTTGAAGAACAACCGACAAATTATCACATTAGAGACGGTCCAATAGTTCCACATAGTTATCGAGACCCAAAATTCTATGAAGCACTTGATCAATCTAAGAAATTAGTTGATATTGCACTAAATCGCAACATACTGTATTTTGGTTTTGTTAAATATTCTGCTGATAAAGCGTTAACTTCCTTCATAAATAATGTTATTTTCAGTAATATACTGAAAGGTTCTGTTCCAGAAAATTTCTGGAGTGATTTTGGTTTATTAAGTCAGGTTCTGGAAGACAAAGATGTTACTGTACCAATCGTTCGATTAGATCGTGGATTTGATGATCAAAAACGAAAATGTTTAGTTCCTTATATGAGCTTTTATTTGAAAATCTTTGATTGGGTTTCAAGAATAGATGTTCCATGGTTTATTTGTAAAAATGATCCTATTGGTTATCGAAATAATCTTGCTCAATTGGTTTATTCACTATCATCAATTGAATATTCTAAACCTGGTGGTTCTCAAATAGTTCCTTTTCCAATTGCTATGGTTGACGAAATGGCTAGAATTGTTGCTCAAAATTTCATTGATATATCTATAAAGCAATTTTACGAGGAGCTTGGCAGGTTAATAGATAATGAATAATAAAAAAAGATTTTAAATAAATGCTATTATCCATGCTAAAGCTAAAAGGATTAAAAGAGCTGAAGGAATAACAATTGATACAATGAGTATAAATCTTCTTTTCTTTAATTCAACTTTGTAATAGATGTAATTCTCAAAATCAAAATAATATTGGTCTTCAGTTTCTGGAACAAGCAATATAACATTAAAATTGATTAATTTTAAAATTTGCTTTTTGAATAGAAAAGGATCAATATTTAATGCTTCTAATTGACATGAATGTGTAATATCTGTAGCGTTTAACTCTTGAAATGCCTCAGAAATTATATCAAAATCATCAACTTTTTTTCTAGCATCTTTTTTAGTTCCACTAATTACATTATTAGACATTTACACTTTTCTCCTATAAGTATGATTTTTTTATTTCTTGAAACATTGAATAAATTCGTTATAAACTTCTGGGCTTTCGCCAATATATGCTAACCAACAGATAGTATCAATAATAAATTTGGTAGCTCTAACATCAAAAGTTGTTATTTGATCTAATATTTCAGTTTGATCTATTTTATTGATCTGTTCAATATCAATTCTTTTCTTATTTGAGAAATTAAAAAAGAAATTCTCAAAATGTTCTTTATCGAAGCTTTTGAAATTTAACAATTGGCATAGTATTTGACCAATAACATCTGTATACTTTGGAGTTTTTTTTCCTTCACTTTTTGATATATCAAGAGAGACGTAAAAAACTTTAGCTGTACGTGAATATAATGTAAGAGTTTTAATTTGACTTTCTGAATATGTAATAATCCTCTTTCCAGCTTCCATTACTAGATCTGATTTTTTTAACCTATTGAGATACCCATATATCGTTTTATCTGATTTCTCTGCATTTACTTCTTTAAAAGCCATTTTAATATCTTCGAAAGTCATAGGAGCATTAAGAAGAAAATTAAGTAATAATTCACAATTTTTATCATCTTGTAAGTATCGTGCACTATCAAGGTCATAAATTGTTTTCACTAATTTCTCTTTATTAAGTATCACATCTTGGGTTTTCATATCAGGTTCTACGTACATCTATTCTTACCTATTTTTATTTTTTTACTAAAAACTAATAATACTATTAAGTAGATAAGAACAAAATAAAATAATAGAATATAACTTTTATCTATAGCATTTGATGAATTCTTTGACTAATTCAGGATGTTCTTCAAATAAGATGATCCAACCAGCTAGATCAAGAATAGGATATAATTCATGGATATCAAATTCCTCAATTAAAGATAAAAGTCGTTCATTTTTAGTATTTCCAAAGAAATTGGACAATGCTTCATTCTTTTGTTTAGTAATCAAATTGGTATTATTTTTTAAGCAATCCAAAGAAGTTTGATTTTTAAAACCAAATCTCTCCTGAAGAATTAGATTAAAAATTTCAAAAGATTTAGATTCCATTTCAGCTTGTCGATTAATTCGTTTTAAAGGAGCATAAATTATTTTGGCAACTCGAGTGAATAATGTTTGGGTTTTTATCTGATTATCTTTGTCGGAAAAAATCCTTTTTCCCGCTTCGATAACTAACCCAACTTTTTTGAGCTTGCTAAGATAACGATATATACTTTTGTCAGATTTCAATTTTCCAGATTGTTTATAAGCTAATTCTAATTCCTCAACAGTTAAGGGACCTTTAAATAGAAATTGTAAAATTTGTCGATGATTATCATCATCTAGAATCTCTTCGATTTCATCATCAGTAATAACTTGAACTATCTTCTGATCATTTGTTATGATATCTTTGTAAGTCATTTCTCTCAACATTAAGAACGTATTCTGTTCTAATTTATATTTTCATTCTTTAATCTTACCTAAAAAGAATTTGATTATCTTAATAATTATAATATATTAAACAAAAAAATTAATCTGAAATTTTTTACTTTAATCCTCTATATTATTCCATAATCTGTTTTTAGGTATGTTCTCTTAAAGTATTGATTGTATAGATCAAATCATCGGGATTATCTAATAATTCTTTTAATGCTTTCTCAGGATTTTTTTGATTTTTAAGATATCGTGTAGTTAAAAGGAGAAGATCACCTTTAAAACCAACCACTCCATGAATTGGTAATCCACTAATATTGGAGATTTCTTTCACAGCAATATGATCTGCTGGTAAAGATATTACTTTATCTGAAATTGACTCATCAAAAGCAATTGTTTTACATGGAAGTTTTTTATCCCATTCACCAAGAGAATATAAATAATCTTTACCCATTCCAAGAAAAATTAGGTTTGGATTCTCATTTTCAATTATTTTCTGATAATCTTCGGGAATTTTCAGTAAATTTGCTCGTTCTTCAATTTGCTGTTTATTCATCTCTGCAAATGAGCATTCATAAGGAGGTATAAGATCATTTTCATGAAGAATACCAAAACCAGCACTTACAATATAGTAGCTAACATCGAAAAACTCTCTTAATTGTTTTACTGCAGCATTAGTACTAATATTTAATGCCCCACGATAAAGATCTGCTGCCTGTTTTTTTTCCGGGAATTGTTGCAGATAATTTTCTCTTATTTCCTTAGAATTAATTTCATTACAAGTAGGTTGATGAGGATATTTGATAGATTTTGTTTTACTACAAGATGCAAAAATCAGTATTTTCATTATTATCCCCTATATATTAATTTCATTATTATTGTTTTCTGCTTTTAATACATTTTCCCAGTCTAATATTATGATTAGATTATTTTTTTTCCTCTTGAAAGGATAACAACTTAATAAATTGACTAACTAAATAATTGTCAGAATTGATCATAAATAAATGTTCATCACCAATGGTTTTCTTAGCCAAAACAATTTCAAATGAATCCATTTCTTGAAGATATGCTTGAACCATCATTAAAGGAATTTTTAATTCATCAGAGATTTCTTGGGGTGATAAGGTTTTTTTCTTATGCAAGAGCATTATTATGTTAATATTACGTTTATTACAAAGGACATCAAAGATTGGTTGTATTTCAACAGATGTTTTATCATCAACTTTGACTTCTTTTTTAGCTCTAGTAAGAGCAAAATTCTTAGCTCTTTCAAAAGCTTCATCAGTATTATCGACTAAATATACTAGCTGTGATGAGCGCATCTTTTGAAAAGTTGGCTCTAAAGAAGTAAATACTTCTGAGGAAACTCCCCCAGCTTTAGAATAAATAACAACATGAATTCCTAAATCAACAGCTAGAGATATTTGAATACCTGTTTCTAATCCTCCACCAATTGCTATAACACAGTCACAAGAGTAGATTAATGGCCAACTATATTCATAACTTTTCATGGTAGTAGCGATATTCACATGTGATTCTGGATTGCCAATCTCCTTATAATTCCCTTGCAGAAGACCAACTGATATACCACCAGCATCATTAACACCTTTCGTAACCGCTTCAGAGACACCGCCAGAACTGCTTGTTAAAACAGCGATATTTAAAGCTCTTCCTAATGCAAATCCTACACGATATGCAAAATCCCAAGCAGCTTTATCTTGTTCATTATTTAAATCAAGATTGGTGCTACCAATAACAGTGATTTGAAGTTTTCTCATGATGACATATCAAAAACTTTTGAATATTTCTTTTTTTCGATGGGGTAGTTTTAATAATATTGCAGTAGGACAATTGATTAATATGAATTACACTCAATTTATCAATAATAACTCACAAAGTTTCTAAAGGTGTTCAAAATGATTGTAAGGGATCCTGTTCATGGTGATATAGATTTCACTAAAAATGAAACAAAAATTATAGATTGTTATGAAATTCAAAGATTACGTGGAATAAAGCAATTAGGAACAACTTATTTGATCTATCCTGGAGCAACACATACAAGATTTGAGCATAGTTTAGGAACAAGCTTTCTTGCAAAAAAAATCATTCAAAATATACGTAATAATGGCGTAGAGATAGATTCTGAAATCGAAGAGCTTGTTTCTATAGCAGGGATAATACACGATGCTACTCATGTTCCCTATGGTCATACTTTTGAAGATGAACGAAAGATTTTCGACAAACATGATAAAAGTGAAAATTTCAAAAAAATAATTACAGAAGGAGATTTAGGTGATATTCTAACTAAACTAGGATATACAAATTCTTTGCTTAAAATTCTTTCACAAAAAGATCCTACTAGAAAGTCTATTGGTGCACCTTGGATGGGTCAAATAATTAATGATACTATCTGTTCTGATTTATTAGATTATATTAGGAGAGACTGTTATTTCACAGGTATAAACAAAGACTATGATGATAGAGTCTTTAGTTATTTTATTTTAGAGGATGATAAATTAGTATTAAATTTTTCTAAAAATAAAATGGAGCGATCAGATGCTCGTTCAGAAATTTTACATCTCCTTCGTTTGCGGTATTTTCTTACTGAACGCGTTTATTTCCATCATGCAAAGCTTTCATCTGGAGCAATGATTTCCAAAGCAGTAGAATTAGCTGTAAAAGATGAGATATTAACTCGAGAAAAAATCTTTCATTTAAATGACTGGAGTCTTCTATATTTTCTAAAAAATTATCCTAAAAATAATTCCAGTAGCCTAGCGATAAAAGCTTTGATTGAAAGATATGAGGAAAGAGATCTTTTAAAAAGAGCTTATGTTCTCTCGAGTGCTTCACTAAGTTCTCGAAAAAGTAGAGATGAATTTATTCAAAAATTCAATCCACCAACAATTGAACGTGAGCAAGTAGAAGATATGATTATTGATCGATTACAAAAAATAACTAAAAATAATTCCATAAGTAAAGCGGATGTAATTATTCATTGTTTAAGTTCATCATCTTTGAAAGAAGCAGAAGTCTTAATCAAAACAAAAGATGATAAACTAACACAATTAAATGCTAGACCACATCCATCTGCTGATGTAAAATCAGTTGAAGATGCTTATGATGATTTATGGCGAATGTATGTGTTTGCCAATAAAGCATATGTTTCTGAAGTAGCACTAATATGTGAAGAAACTTTTGGCAGAGAAAATGAATTTAGTCCAAAGAAAAATTAGTACATTTATTTCTCAACGATTTCATCTAAAAGATCTTTCAAGTAGATTTTATGCTTTCCAAGATTCCCTCCAAAATTACCTGCAGATATTTTTAGAACACCTTTTGTTTTAGAAGCTACATTCATTGCTGTTTTCATTGCTTCACGAACATCTTGCATTGAAATTCCGTTAATAACAATTTCTGGAATGCTTTTTACCTCTTCCGGAACTAAACTATCATCTATTTCTGTTCTAAGTGTTGGGCAAAATTGATGATTAGTTGTTGGTCCAATTTCTGGATGTGGTTGCCCTTCATAGACTGTTTTTGAACCAGCAGAGCAGATGGCGAATGGTGTAACTACATTCTTCATAGGATATAATGAATCTAAAATGCGTTTCCCAACAGTTAATGCTGATTTTTCTGAATCACACATAAGCCAAAGATTGCCACCTGAAACACCAATTTTATATCCAATTGTTTTTTCTATATAAAAATCACCCATCATTAATGGAATCTTAATCATTTTCCTATCATAAATTAAAACTTCATTTTGATAAACATCACCGCAATAACCAACATTTTCCATTAAATCCAATGTAGTATCAGATTCTAAAGCATTAAAAACAGTCGTGGTTGGTATAACAAGTATACCTTGACGAATCCTTAACCCTAATTCTTTGTAGAATCTCTTAACGCTCTTCTCAGGATTATTTCCATCAAAATCACCCCAAATTTGAGCTATAAAACCTACATTTTGATCTGGTGTTTCATCACCTCTTAAATGCCAAATTTCCACTCCAGCTTCAGTTCGTCCTACAACAATTGAAGGCAAAGCAGTTAATTGAGCAGCAGCATACTGTTTAAGTTGTTCGTCTCTTAGAGTGACCATTAATCTAGTAACGATGCCATCAAAAGCTTCGCAGAAAGTATCCTCGACTTCAACACCATTCAAAAGCATTTCTTAATCCTTCTTTTAATAATCTCCATTTACCTAATTAATTGAAAAATATTTTGTTCAAATTTAAGAAGAAATAAACTGCTGAAAAAGTGCTTTTTATTCCTTTTTTCAATAGTTTATTTACTTTTAATCATCGAAATTTTGAGAGTAATCCCTTGAGTTATTTTTGATAATTGATGAGATAGGTTCTTCAATTTCATTTTGTGTGGTTTTTGCTATTGATTTATTTGTAATTCTTTGTAACTCAAAAACATGAGCGTATATTTGATCGTCTAATTCAATTTCAACATCAGTATTTAATTGAGCTAATCTAGTAGTATCACCAACGAAATTATTATTATTTTTAAAAACAACAGATCCTGCTAAAAGATCGGGAGTATATTCTCTACCACGCCAAGTCATCTTTTTACTAATTAAAATTTGCAGTGCTGAAACTGCTAAAAGTAAGCAAAATACTATGTCAACTATTGGAAATAGAATATATGTTATGATATGATGTGTTCCTTTTTTATTCCAATAAAGAAATACTGTCGTTACACAAAAGACGTGAAGAATACATGAAATCATTAAATAATACCAAGGAGTATATGCAGCTGTTAATCCTATTGCTACAGGTGAAATTAATCCCCAAAGGAACCACATTAATGCTCCAGTAATTCTTCGAGGTTGAGTTAATTTTGTTCCAGGGAAAAGACACTTTTTCCATCCTTCCCAACATTGTTTTGGGGATTCTGGATACATTCGAGTAAAGATGAGTTTAGTACCATCAATAAAAAATAATCGCTTTTGTTTCTGTTTAATAACTCTAGCAAGTGCTAAATCTTCTACAATAGAACCTTTTAGATATTCATGACCACCAAATGCTTCATAAGCTACTCGTTTGAATAACATGTATTGTCCAGACGCTGTATGACTGTTAGGTTTTCTTGGATCATTAACGCTATTTCTACCACCATACGTTAGATTTGAAGCGAAATAAAATACCGGATTAATAGATTCCCACCAATGTTGCAAACGTTGGTATGGAAATACAGAAAGTAATCCAGTATCTCTCTCTAATGCAATCTTCATAAAATGCTTTAAAGAATCTGGCGTGTGCTCTGTATCAGCATCTACAAATAAAAGGTATTCACCTCTAGTATGCAAATAACCTAGGTGACAACCCCAATTTTTACCAATCCAACCAGTTGGCAATGTTTCATCTACAACCACTCGAGATACCATTGATTCTGCTATGTCAATTGTTTTGTCAGTGGAGCCACCATCTGAAACAATTATCTCATAATTTGAATAATTTAGATTTTTTAATGATTGTAGGCAAATTGCAATATTTCTTTCTTCATTATAAGTAGGAACAATAATACTGACAAATGGTTCAACGAAATTTTCATCAATAGATGTTCGAGAAAGAACTTTATTTTTACCACTCATGGCTGAAAAGTAATAGAATAATGCGAAAAGAATTATTAATAGATAAATACCACCACCAATAGTTAGGAATAGATTCAATCCAGACATAACTTTAATCTCCTGGTTATGTTAATATTTAATTTCCATTTTGATGAGTCAGGTAATGCCAAACGAGACTGTATTAGGAACCATCTTAACATATAGTGTGGTGGTATTTATAATTTACCAATTAAATTACAGATTGAGTAGTTACTTAAAATTTGATTAACAATTTATTCCATTAGATTAAAAAATAGATGGAATAAATAATAAGTATAATTGATAAAAAAATAAAAAAGGCAAATTGGAAGTGACTCTGACATGTTCTCTTTAGGTTTGAATTCTAGAAAATGGTTAAGCAAAGCACAAAAAACAGAGAAAGAAACGAAGCAATATAATAAATTGCTTTATAATACCTGGTTAAAAATAAACAAAAATTTTGATTCAGATCTCAGTTCATTCAAAATACAAAACATAGATAAATTGAGTGAATTTGAAAAATCTTTAGTATATATGGAAATGTTAGCATTTACAAAACGATTTGGTATTGTTCAAAATCTAACTACCTGGGGATATTATCATTCTGCACTTCTTGAGTTACGATTCATACTAGAAACAACTATTTTAGCTTATTATTTGGATCAACAATTACCTAATACAGAACAAGCTGAAAAAATAAAATTGATGCAAAAACACAAAGGAGAATTATGGGGAACAAGGCTTCGAAGAAGAGCTTATATGTATGAAAAGGAATTTGGAGATGAAATTGAAAAAATTATAACTTCAATTAATAATTCTATTGATGAATATATGGCTGATAGAACCGCTATTGATTGGAAATTAACTAATTTACCTTTTAGTGAAAAAGATTTCCTAGAATGTGTTCATCATAGTAATAATGCTAGCTCTTTAATAATCAAACATTTCATTAAATGTTTTACTAGTTTTACATATAATGGTGAGTTAAAAATAATCCATAAAGATGAAGAAAAAACAGAAACTCTTCATATTGAAGACACTGAATAAGATTATTATTTTTCTTTTTTTCTTTAATTCCTTGGAAATTAAATAAGAAATTTTTTATTTAAATTAGCGGCATAGTATTTAGAGTTGTTTTAGATGAAATTTGAAAAAATTGTTTCTGAAGGCATAGCCAGTAATTCCTATTTTATTGCTGCTGATTCAAAAGCTGTTGTTATCGATCCACGAAGGGATGTGGAAGTTTATTTAAAATTAGCTCAAAATTATAATGTTAAAATAGTAGCTATATTTGATACTCACCGAAACGAGGATTTTGTTAATGGATCACCACAATTAGCTCATTTTACTCAAGCAGAAATCTATCATGGAAATAAATTAGATTTCAAATATGGTACAGAGGTAGAGGATGGGGATTCGTTTTATATAGATGATCTGGAATTCGGTATTTTAGAAACACCTGGACATACACCAGAAAGCATCTCAATTACAATTAAAACTGATTTAGAAAAAAATCAACCTTTTATGGTATTTACAGGGGATACTCTATTTGCGGGAGATATTGGTAGAATTGATTTTTATCGTGATGATGTAAAACAATTACAAGCTGCAAACTGGCTTTATGATAGTCTCCATAAAAAATTATTAACCTTAGGCGATGGTACTATTGTTCTTCCTGCTCATGGGGCTGGTTCAATTTGTGGCGGTAATATTACTGGTCTTCCATTTACAACTATTGGGTATGAAAAGAAAACAAATTCAAAATTAAATTTAGCAAAAGACGAATTTATCAATTATAAGTCACAAGAAAAATTCGAAATTGCCCCAAATATGACAAAATTAGAGGAGTTAAATATACAGGGCCCTCCCATTTTACAAAATGATATACAACCTAAAGCTCTAACTGTACAAGAAGTTAAAGAACACTTTGTAAAAGGTGCCCAAGTAATTGATATTAGAGAACCTGAGAGTTTTGCAGGAGGACATATTCCAAATACTTTAAGCATTTGGAAAAATGGCTTACCATCATATGCTTTATGGATGTTAAATTATGAAAAACCAATAATTTTAATAAAAGGAACTCATCAGGAAGTCAATTTGAGTGTTAAATATTTACTAAGATTGGGTTTTGATAATATAATTGGCTATCTGCAGGGATTCCGTGAATGGTATCTAAAAGGTGAAAAATATCAAGCTACAAATGTTTGGTCGGTTCATGATTTAAAGGATCATTTAAATGATAGTGATTTGTTTATTCTAGATGTTCGTAGGAATAGTAATGTCCAAGAAGATGGAAAAATCAAAGGGTCAAATCATATTTTTTTGGGGCATTTAGCAGATAGACTCAATGATATTCCTCGAGATAAAAAAATTGCTGTTTATTGCGATTCTGGATTTAAAACATTTACAGCTGTTAGTTTTCTACTACAAAATAATTACAAAAATGTTTATGGAATATTTGGTAGTATGAGTGCTTGGAAAAACGCTGGATACCCCATAATTGAGTAATCGCTTAAAAATGATTATCTATCGCTTTTTTATTAATTTTATATACTAGTTTTTTAAAGGCGAAATAATAATAAATACAAAAGGTCGATAATTTGTACTATAAACAATTAATAGTACTAATGGTGGGTTTGAATATTACTAAAGATATTAAAAAAGAAATTTTAAAAAAATGTGACGAAGAGGATACTCCTTGTTCATTAGTATTTTCAATAAGTGATAATCTTCAGATTTTTAATAAAGTAATAGATGTTTTTACAAAACATGGCTTTATTATTCAAGATTTTGTTGATGACTTTATGTGCATTCTTTCAAGAGAAAGAGAAGGAATAAATGAGGCAGTGAAAATTGCTCGTAATCAAATCGAAATACAAGCATCAAGAGAATCAATGGAGGAATTGAGCGAAGGATTAGAAGAATTTTATATTCCCTCTAAAGAATAAATTCAAACACTTTCAAAATAATAAAGAATATAATGTTTACTTGTAAAAAGAAATTTAGCGATTAAAGCGGAAGTTATTTATTTAATAGTCTAAAGAAAAGTGTTTGTTAGAATGAAATAAAAAAAATTCAGAGGGAATTTAATATGACAATTGATCTTGATTCCATTTCATTGCAAATAAATAATTCAGATAATAAATTGATATTCCTAACAGGTAGTTTCACAGAATTTGCAGCGTATAATTTTGCAATTGATTATAATTATTCTTATCTAGATTTCAATATGTTTTTGAAAGAGAATAAAATAAATTCAGAATACTTCAAAACATCTGATGCAACTAGACAAACAAATATTACAATAAGCATTGATGCTTGGACACAAAAAATTGCTTATAAAGATCAAAAACCAACAATAGTAATAGATGGTTTTGATCCAAGAAAAATCCCCGATCTTTTAACTAAGAGTTTGTTAATGCAAGAACTTCTGCATCTTTCCAAAAACAGTCTGAAATTAAAAACTAATCTTGTTTTCTTCATTAATACTGATATAGCACCATTGGAACAACAAATCTTACCAAAAATAACTATGAATAGTAAAATAATCTCATTAAAATAACATCAATAATTCCTTAGGTTTATTTTAAATGAATAATTTATCTGACTTGATAATAGAAAATTATTGATTATATCCACTCTCTGAAAATCCCAAATAAAGTATTAAAAGGAATAAAATGGTGTTCTTAAAGAATGAACCAGTTAGCTGATAATATTGTAAAGAAATTCCAAAAAAAGATTTTTGATTGGTGGAAAATACATAAAAGAGATTTACCCTGGAGAAAAACAACAAATCCGTATTACATTATGGTATCAGAAATAATGCTCCAGCAAACACAAGTTTCTAGGTCAATAGAAAAATATCTGGAATTTATAGGAAAATATCCTACTTTAGAAAGTTTAGCAAATGCACCAGTTGCTGATGTTCTGAAAATTTGGTCAGGGTTGGGTTATAATAGAAGAGCTCTATGGTTACAACAAGCAGCACAACAAATAGTGGCATTAAAAGAATTCCCCAATTCACAAGAGGAACTTCAAAAATTAAAAGGAATAGGCCCTTACAGTTCTCGTTCAATTCTTATTTTTGCTTATAATCAAGATATTACTACTGTTGATACGAATATTAGAAGGATATTTATCGCTGAAGGATTTGCAGAGGAGACAAGATCAGAAAAGGAATTATTTGTTATTGCTGAAAAATTATTACCAAAAGGGCATTCAGCTGATTGGCATAATGCTCTCATGGATTATGGTGCTATTGAATTAACAGCAACAAAGACAGGCATAAAACCAAAAACAACTCAATCAAATTTTTCAAAATCGAATAGATATTATAGAGGAATGATTGTTAAATTACTAACTCAAGAAAAAAGTCTTACAAAAAAACAATTAATTGATCAATGTAATCTAACAAGAGAAAAAATTGATCCACTATTATCAGGTCTTATAACAGACGGTTTAATAGTGAAAAAAGAAAAAGGGTATCAATTACCATAAGAAAAAAAAAGAATGTTAGAGGGAAAATTATCTAACAAACTATTTTAATTTCGCTAAGATTTCTTCAAGCTGAGTCTTAAGTTTCTTGAAACCAAGTTTTTCACAAATACTAATGTCGTGTTCAATAGCTTTAATAGTATCAGCTAAACCTTTGATTTCAGTAGTATTTACTTCTGTTTTATCGACAAAATCATTATAGTCTTCAATGTTCTTCTTTATTCGTAAGTCATTAGTAAACCAAATGCGATTTTCATCAATGTATAAACCTTTAGCATCTGAAAATTCATTGACGATTTGTTTAATTTCACCTTTATTCAAAGCTTTATTGAGAGAAGTCATAGCATCTTTGATAGTAATACTATCTAGACCTTCTTTCTTCTTGGAATTAATATATCTGAAGAGTTTTTGTTCTGGACGAGAAACCCAATAGAAGGTTAGGAAACCAACTACTAGAATGAGAATACCAGCAGCAGCAGAAAGACCAATAGAGAGGTAAAGAGTTAAGTCTTTTTGTTTAGGATTGCTTTTGGGATCAAGTGGATCTGTACCATATTGAATTTCTTCATAATCACTGTAACCATCTAGATCAGTATCACGCATTGTTGGATTTGTACCATAAATATGGACTTCTTCACCGTCTGTAAGGCCTTCTCTATCAGTGTCTGGATCCCACGGATCAGTTTCTGCAATCATTTCATCGATATTGACAAGATCATCATTATCGTAATCTTCGGTATTATCAGCAACCAATGGATCTGTATCATGATCAACTTCCCATTTATCGCCCATACCATCGTCGTCTGTGTCTGTATCGTGAGGATCAGTGTTATTATTGAACTCCATAACATTTGTTAATTCATCATGATCTGGATCATTAATACCATCATTACTATTTGTAGGATTGAGACCATTTTCTACTTCCCAACCATCCCACATACCATCGCCATCTGTATCTTTGACTTTAGGATTAGTATTCAAAAGATATTCTTCATAAGTTGTTAAACCGTCATTATCATAATCAACATCAGTATCATCCACTAAAGGATCAGTATTATATGTAACTTCCCAGTAGTCGTTCATCAAATCGCCATCTGTATCTGGATTGCTAGGATTAGTATGATGAACTATTACTTCAAGACGATCGTTAAGACCATCGTCATCACAATCTGCATCTAGAGGATTTGTATCGTAAATTTTAACTTCTTCACCGTCTTTCAAACCATCCCCGTCTGCATCTGGAGTAAGAGGTTTATTAGTTCTAATATACCCAGTACCATTACTGTAAGGATTCGTTGGCCAGTAAATACCTAATACTTCTTCTCCGTCTGTTAAGCCATCTGTGTCTGTATCATTAACATCCGGTCTGGTTTTTGAGATACTATATTCATATAGATTGGTTAAACCATCGGAGTCATAATCTGTATCAGAGTCATTTACTAGAGGATCTAATTTGTAAGTAATTTCAGGTAAATCAGGTATGCCATCAGCGTCTGTATCTTTTAAAAGAGGATTGGTACCGTATGTGAATATTTCAGTTCCATCTAGAATTCCATCGGAATCTGTATCTGCTTTTGTTGGGTTTGTGAAATAAACGCTTATTTCCAAATTATCCGCTAGGAAATCTGAATCTGAGTCATTATTTTCCGGATCTGTTCTGTAATTATCTACTCCTAAGTAAATTTCTTCATCGTCTCGTATTGTATCAGAATCAGTATCATTGCTTATAGGATTGAGTTCATAGAAATAATCGTTGGTATCGTCTGCGTATTGATTATCTGGAGCATGATAACCGTAAAATTCTTCTCCATCTTTTAATGTATCATCGTCTGTGTCGTTATCGAATGGATCTGACATCACATCATAAATCTCATATCCATCATACAAAGTGTCTTCATCAGAATCTAGTAAAACAATATTTAATCCATCTGTACCATCAGCGATGTAAGCATAATCTTTGTATACCATAATGTTTCTTCCATCCCCTCCATCGAGGTCATTATATTTTCCGATATAATGAGGATCGAGTTTATCAGAAATATTGAACATTCTCATACCAATATCATTTGAATATGTGACAAAGACTGTGTCAAGATCTGAGTAAACTCCTAAAGCATGGGTTCCATCACTATATCCATATGTTTTAGTGAAGGTAGGATAGCTATACAACGATAGTAAGAGAAATCCACTATTATCTGCTACACATGCATAATAATCGTTTCGTATGTAAATACCTGATGATGAACCTGAGTTATAACCTGCACCACTTTCAATTGGATTTGTTTTACTACTTGTTATATCCACTCTTCTAACACCATATTTGAAATCAGCCAAGTAAGCAAAATTAATGTACACATCTACATCTCTGATATCAACAGTACTTACACCATAATTATCTGTTTTAACAAATCTTCCCTTATAAATTGGATTGCTTTTATCTGTAGTGTTAAAAATAGCCATTCCATATGTTCCAGCAGCAACATAAGTCCAATTTCCTTCGACATCTATATTATAACAAGTAGCACCACCAAAAACACTGGTGATTTTCTTTTCAAATACAGGTGTGGTTAAGCTAAGTTTAATATTTACTACGATGAAACCATTTGTTCCATAAGCTAAGTAGAGATAATCACCATTTCTACAAATACCTCGTAAAATGGCTGAACCATTCTTATATTGACCAATTTCTGTTGGAGTTGTTCTGTCTAGAATATCTAGTATTCGTAAACCATTGGTACCATCTGCTATGAAAGCATGGGCATAAGTTTCGGGTTCATCTATATCAACAATGACATCATAAGCGGAACCAGTATCTGACCAGGTGCCAACATCTGAATAATTATAAATAACACTATTTGTTTCAAAAGTCATTTCTGTAGGGGGTACTGTCATTCCAGTACCGTCTAAGACTGTCTCCTCATAATCGTTTTGATTATCAATATTTCCTATTGTTTCTTGTGGTTGAAAAGTGGCTGTTAAAAGCACTGCAACCATCAAAGAATAAATAATTATTTTTTTATTTTTTAACCATGTCATTGTTGATTTTTCACTCACTTTTTTTCGTAAGTATTACTATTCTATATGAACTTTTTTACTTTAAAAACATTCAACATATTTGAATTTTTATATATTCTCGGTGAAGGATTGAAACATTTACTTTATTTATTTTATTGTTAGTTTTTTATTAGAAAAAAATACCCTTATTTGGAATATCATATAGTAATTCTTTTAATGTACAATGTTTTAACTTCTGGCATGAAATCAGTTATCATTCTCACCCAACCTAGAAGTGGTTCTTCTCTCTTAGCAGGTATTTTACATCGTTTAGGAGTTACAATGGGCCCAGAAGAAGATATGATTATGAGCCAGCATAAAAATAAATTTGGTTCTTATGAAGATCAAGCTTGGCTAAAATTAAGCCATAACATACTTTATTCCGCAAAACGATTAATGCTTTATTGGAAACGTTTTGATGAATCAGATGGAAAAATGGAAAAAACAGTAAACAAATATGAGAATGAAATTGTTAAACTAATTAGAAAATCTGAAAAAGAATTATGGGGCTTCAAAGAAGCAGTTATCATTTACATTTTACCTTATTTCCATCAACATTTCAAAAATCCCTACTATATTGTTCTTCATCGTGATAGTGAGAGTGTAGCCAATTCACAAAAACGTGCTGGTAAATTAAAAAATTGGATACCGGAAATTAAAATGGAATTTAGTTATTTTACCTTCTGGAAAAGAATTGGATTATTTCTTAGAACCTTACGGGCTACTTTTACTCGAGGTTTTATTTATCGTAAAAAATCCTTCATATCAAAGGTAACTGAAGATGGACATAAAAGAATAACTGAATTCGTTAAAGATAAGAAGTATATCTGGATAGAATTACCAGAAATAATAGATTATCCAGAAAAAACAATTGAAAAAATAATTAACTTTCTAGAGATAACACCTACTAAAGAACAAAAAATTGATGCTTTAAGATTTGTTCATCCTGAATTAATAACCTCAGATGTAAACAATACAAATAATGATCAAATTAATAAAGAATGAAAAAATAGGAACTTGAAATTTGATTTTAAATAGTAAAATCACATTCAAGTTCAATTAAAAGAGCACGTAATTTATTAACTGATTCACTAATAACTTCTTTTTCTTCAGTTGTTATATTTTCATCTGCATTAACTGCAGTTGTCGCATATTTTAATGTTTCAAGATTATCATGTAATCCATCAAAAATTTCCTTAATATTATGGTGGGTTAATGCTTTAGCCATTTTTTATTCCTCTTGATTTTTTAGTATTGTTCTAATGCTTTTGTTGTGATGCTATCTTTGTAAACTTTATCAGTTTCAAAAACTAACACCATCTTTATCCAGTCGCCTTCTTCTAGCTCGTATTTTCGTCGGACATTTGATGGGATGACGACTCGTCCTTGTTTACCAATTTGAACATCTACTTCAATTGCCACTTCTTTTTTCTCCATAGTGTCTATTTATGTCCAAAAAATACTATATTTGGTAATTTTTGGCAACCTATGGTAAAGTATGGCTAACAATATATATAAATCTTTGGTTATGTATGGTTGAGTATGGTATACTTACCTTAACATACTTTTTGTAGAACCTTATTAGGTAAAGTTATAAATCCAATTATTCCATTTATTTATTATGCCTGATAAAAAGGAGAAACTGAAAACTCTTCATGTAGACATTTATTTAGAGGATGTTCGAGATCGCATAGACTGGTTAAAAGACTATTCAGGGATAACCTCAGATGCAGAGCTGGTGCGATGGATGCTACGTGAATTGCAGCGAAGACTAGAAGAGGAAATCAAAGATAGAGATGCTGCAAGAACAGCTTTCAGAAAGACATTTGAAGAACAAAATAAAGATCAAAGATAAAGATTGCCTTTTTTTTAAAAATTATTCACAAGGGCAATCTGAACATTTTCTTTCCAAAATCGAACATAGATTTTGGATTCTATCATGTATAGTTACTTTACATTCACCACATACACCATGACAAAGATCGCATAATAAATTTTCAAGAGCATTTAATTCTTGAATTCGAATCATAAATTCATGATCTTTTAAATATTGAGGATTTTCAATGATATCTTTACCAATAACGAAAATTAGATTGTTTATTCTTTCACGTACTTTATCACGACAGTTTTTACAACCATCACTACAAGCTATTTTCAGCTCATATTCTAAATTGCGCAATTCTAGTATTTTTATCATTGTATCACGCATTTGATGATTTTCCTGCCTTATTCAGTAGGCAAAGTAGTAAATACATACCATCTCTTTTTATATCTTTTCTTTCCGATAATTAACAACATTTGAGAAGCTACTCAATTTTGATTAAGACACCATTTTTTTGAGTATCATAGCTAAAATTTTTAATATTAAAAATTTTTTATAGAAAGTCACATAAACTAAATTATATCCAATTTTGTTAAAGGAAGGTTTTAAAATGATTATCGATGGGCACGCGCATGCTATTGGTGAATTTGCTGATCCAAAAAGATTATTTCCAATTTTAGAAAATCTCAAGGTTGATAAAGTAGTTCTTTGTCCTGGGGGTGGGGATCCTCATAGCGAACCAATGAAGCCGAAGGTTAAGGAGTCTATTTTAACAACCAATCCTCGAATATTATTTTGGTCTAATCATTATCTTAGATCTAAAACAGTAAATGTAGGCAATCGAGATTTGGGTAATGAATATGTACATTCTTTAGTTAATGAGTTTCCTGATAGAATCTTACAATATTATTGGATTAATTTTAAAGACTCGAATTTCCTTCAAAATCTAAAGGAAAATTATAATCGATGGAAATTTAAAGGAATCAAACTTCACCAATGTGTTGTTCCTTTTGAAAATGATTGCGAAGAATTAATACACGTTAGTGATTTTGCGTCAAAAAATGATTTACCAATATTTATACATGTATATAATAAAAAGGAAGCAATAAAATTAGTTGAAATAATGAGAAGAAATAGTACAGTAAATTATACTATAGCTCATATGATGGGTTTAGAAGAGGTAATTAAATTTGGAAAAGATTTAACAAACGTCTATTTTGATACTTCAACTTACTATATTATTAGTAAAAAAAGGATTAAAAAAGCTATTTCAAATTTTGGAGCAGATCATGTTATAATGGGTTCAGATTCTCCTTTCGGTTATGATAATCTTCAAAATATAATGAGTAAAATTAGAAGTTTTGATATTCCTCAAGAAGAAAAAGATTTGATAATGGGTGGAAATATCGCTAGAATATTAAAACTCTAAACATCTTTTTCTTCTCCCTTTTTTTTGATAATAAACGTGTATAAACCATCTTTTTCTTCAAAGAAAATTATTGTGTGACCAAAATTGCGGCAATATCTTGGTATGCTATCTGCTGAATGTGATGCTTCAGATACAACTTTCATATATCCTCCTGGTGGGATTTTTGACATATTTAATCTTACTCTCATTGATGGTATAGGACAAGGAACCCCTTTAGCATTAACAAATAAATCAATCTTGATATCTTTATCATTAGTCATTTGTTTTCAAACTACAAAGATTATTTTTGTTTATAAATTATATTAAATCAAATTATTACAAATTGAATAATAAATAAAATTTTTTTTGAGTAATTTATATTGAATTAGAATATCTATAAAAGTTTAAAGGAAATAAAAATATATAGGTGAGTTATTGTGGATATGGATCTCGCATTAAATATCAGTTACGATATTCTTCTTTCTAAGAAATTATTAGTAAGGAATAGAGAAGCTATTGACCGGGTTTCAGATATTTTTTTTAATGGATTGAAAAATGGTTTAACAAATAAAGAATGGCAAATTATTTTACAAAGAATTGATGGATTAAGTAAGAAGATTTTTTCATTCCTAATAGTTTCGACTAAACATACAGATGGAACTATTTATTCAACAATAACTTTGAATCCTTATGAGAATAAATTAAAGAAATTTGAAAAACGATTAAAATTATGGTTTTCTTTACCACGAAAAAGAAAGCATCTTAAAGATAATTTTTGGTTAGAGGAACAAGATAAAGAATACCTTTTATCTCTTATAGAAAATGCTTTTGAAAATGGTTTAGATGAAAAACAAAAGAAAATTATGACTGATTTGTTATATCCAAATAGATTCATATATTTCGAGTTTGCAATAGAAAAGAAAAAAGTAGAATCTGAAATAATTCTTAATTATTACTGAATGATAAAAAATAAAAGAAAAAAAGAGAATTGATTATCTCTTCTTATAATATGTGAAAATAATTCCAAAAATGAATACTAAGCTTAGTGCAATAATAAGAATGCCAAATATTATGCCAAAAATTCTACCATAGGGACCTGTTGTTGGGAAATCAAATTCATAATCATCCTCATAGACAAGGATCATTATATTATCGTAACCGTCAGTTGAATTGTATGCTTTACCAACAACAAAGGCAAAATCTCCACTACAAATTATATCACTGGAAATGTCTAATCCAGTTTGCTCATAGGTATTATTCCATAAAACATATCCTGTTTGATTAACTTCAACTGTGAAGAAGTCACTGTTTGCACCATAATTGACTGAACCAGTAATAACAGGATTTCCGTGTCGATTAATAGAAATACCTGATATTGTATCGTTATCAAAATCAATTATAGTATCCCAGATTATCCCACCGGTAGTAGCATTAATTTTCACTAAAACTCCATCAAGAGGATTGGAAACATCACCTATTGAACCTACCAAATAAGCAACATCATCACTAAAAGCTATATCAATTCCTTGATCATTGTTACTAATTCCACCAAAAGTAGTATTCCAGTATATATCACCATTTGTAGAATTCATTTTCACTAGAATCAAATCTTGGAAATTACCTGTAGGAGTATTGTTGGTTGAAGCTGAAATATAGAGGTTTGCTTTTGAATCAATTGTTACACCAGCAGATATCAATCCTTCATGAGGAGCAGTATTTCCAAAATAGTATGTATCTTGATAGACGCCATTCCTATTGTATTTTTGGATAAACATTCCACCCGAAGAACTATTTGTATAACCTGATACTAGTACATTTCCCGAAGCATCCATAACCATTCCTGTAGCAATTTCTTCTAGATTCTCTGTTTCATGAATTGTAGCCCATCTGAATGAACCTGAAGAATTATACTTAACAACGAAAACATTATGGATAAACCCTGAAGGATCTAACTCGGTTAGAACAGTTCCTGCAACAAAGATACTACCAGCAGAATCAATAGCAATCCCAGCAGGTGTTGCATCATCAGCTATTGACCATGAAGCATTCCAAGCTTCTTTCACATTACTATCAAATTTTACTATGTAAATATCTTTACTTGTATTAAAAGATTCGGAGAAACAAACAATACCTAAATTACCATTGGAATCGACAGCTGAATAAACTGAACCTTCTTCTTGATCTCCACCCCAATAAACTACTTTTACAGAATCACTTTTGTAACCGTAATGAAATTCTTCATAAGTTATTTGACCAGCTATTAGACTTGTGGAAAAAATATTTGCTAATATTAATATGCTGAGTAATGAAAATATCATGCCTTTCATTCTTTTATTCATACTTACTCCTCCAATGTGCGGAAATATATAATCTATTTATTACTATTTATTATTACTATTTTAGTAATTCTAAATTCAGTCTTTTTAATAATTCCTATCATAATTAGAAGTAAAATAGTTTTTTTAATAAAAAGAAAAAAATCTTTATTTTCCTATTTTCCATTTACCTTCTTCATATATTATTTCATTGTCAAGAAGGATTTTTGATCCTTTTGGTTTCATATCCTTTAAGATATCCCAATGAACTGGTGATTGATTTTCAGAACCCGATTCAGGATAACCAAATCCCAATGCTAAATGAATAGTTCCACCCATTTTCTCATCAAAGAGCATATTTTTAGTGAATCGTTGAATACCATAATTTGTTCCTACAGCTAATTCACCTAAAATTCTAGCATTTTCCATACTAAGAACTTTTTCTAAAAGATTTTTTCCTTTAGCTGCATCAAAATCCACTACTTTACCATCTTTGAATTTCAACCAGATATTTTCAATTTCTTGTCCTGTAAATATACCTGGATAAGTAAATCGTATTGTTCCATTTACTGCTGTTTCAATAGGTGCGGTGAAAACTTCACCATCAGGAAGATTTTCATGTCCACAGCAATTTATCCAAGTACGATTTTCAATCCCTAGTGTTAAATCGGTATCTTCACCAATAATATGAAATTCTTTACCTTTATTCAAAATGTTAGTTATTTTTTCTTGTTCATACTCAACATTTAACCAATGCTTTATTGGGTCTGCTGTATCCAAAGCTAACGCTTTGTAAACAAATTCACGATATTCATCAATGCCCATATTTGCTTCTTGTGCCAATGATAAACACGGATAAGGGCATAAATTCCATTTTAATTCTCCTTTACCTGAACGTTCGAAGAAAATCTTTCTTAATCCTAATTTTGCCTCGCTCATCATTTTTATTTTTACTGGATCGATATTTGTTAATTCTCGAGTATTAAATGAAGAATAAATTGTAATAGCTTTTGTAATTCTTTTCTGAAAATCAATAGCTGAAGGATCAACATATTTTATTTGTTCATCTGAAGCATGTTTGAAAAAAATCTCATCAATTCCGGGGATATCGATATTAAAACGAATAATATTCCCACCAGCTTTAATCACTTCACGATAAACCTCTTGATTCAAATCATTTGCATTAGAAAAACTTCTGATTTGAACTAAATCACCAGGCTGAATATTAACAGCGTATTTGACAACTAATTTTGCTAATTTCTCGCTAAAATCGCCATACAAAGTTATAGTTCTCCTGAAATTAAATTGAATGTTTAATTAATTAAGAGTAAAATAAGTTTTCTTTTACTATGGAAGAATTTTAGATTTTATAGAGAAATAATATAAAGTAAAAAATCATTTTATTAATTTATTAAATTTCAAGTGTGATTTAATTTGGCATTAGATATTTCCAAACAATTAAAACATATTGAAAATAGATACAATAAAGGATTGTATAGAAAAGCATTAGATGAAATTAGAGAATTGGAAAATCTAGCAAAGAAGAATTTTAATGATTGTATATCTTGTCAAATATTAAAAAGTAAAATTATGTTTAATTTAGGATACTATGAAGATAGCTATGAAATTATCAAAATAATAACAGAAAAAACCAAAGCAAAAGAGCTATTAGACCTTTATATAGAAGCAATTATTGTTGAAATAGAAATTTCATTTAATCTAGGTAAATATGAGTATTTAATAGATTTAATAACAGAATCTGATAAACTAATATCTAAATTACCCAAAAATATCAAAAATCAAATTTTTAAATTACAATTAATTATCCAAAAAGGTTATTATTATGAGATAAAAGGAGAATTTGAAAGAGCTCTTGAACTTTATAACGAAGCATTAAATATTTCAGAAGTGATTGGAGATAGAAGAGGAGAAGCTAAGGCACTATTTCGAATAGGATTGATTAATAGATTTAAAGGAAAACGAGACAGAGCATTAGAATATATGTTACAAGTTCTTACAATAAGTGAAGAGTTAGAAGATACCTCATTAAAAGCATTGATGTTGAAAGAAATTGGTACGTTATATGGTCAAAAAGGATTATTAGACGAATCATTAAATTTTACAAAACAAAGTCTTGACTTGTATAAAATAGTTGGTTCCATTTTAGATTTAGGAAAGGTTTACATTAATCTAGGAGTGATTTATGAATATAAAGGGGACCTTACTGAATCATTGAAATATTATAATGTTGCATTGAATATATTCAAAGAAACGGGAAATATATCGCTTTTAGCTGCTGCATATAATAATATTTCAGGTATAATGCGAAAACAAGGAAAATTACAGGAATCACTTACAAATATAAAATTAGCTTTAAAGGTGTTTCAAGAAATTAATAATATAATGAATATTATTGCTGTTTTTAATACCATGGGACAAATTTATCATTATTTGGGTGATTTGGAAAATGCTTATTTGCATCTACAAATGGCTTATCAATTAAAGGATAAAATAAAAAATAATCTTTCCTTATCAAAAACACTTTACTACCTTATATCAATTCTAATTGATAAGGGTGAATTTGAGAAAGCACTTCAACTTCTAAATGAATTTGAAATAATCATACAATATCAAGATAACCAAACAATACTTCATAGATATCTTATAAGTAAAGCTCGCTTATATGAAAAATCAGATAATACTGATGATAAAATAAATGCTCAAGAGATTTATAATCAAATTATTGAAGATGCAGTTACTGATTTTGAAACAACTATGGATGCAAGAATCAATTTATGTCATAATTTACTAGATGATCCTATAACATCTAATGATATAGAAAAAATAAACGAAATAAATAAACAAATGACTTTCATAAAAGAAAATGCAAAAAGTCAATTGTCTTTATTTTTAGAAATAGAAGTAATGGTGATTAATGCTAGATTAACTTTGATTAAAGGAAAACAAAAAGAAGGATTAAAATTATTTAATCAAGCCAAAAATTTAGCAAAAACTATTGATTATAAATTAATTGAGATAAAAAATGAAAAATATTTTACAAATCTTGATTAATACTACGAAAAAATGTGGCCTTTCAGTAGAAAATTAGGAATAAAATATTACAAAAATTTAATAAAATCATTGAAAAAAAGGAAAAGCTAAAAATTAAAGAAAATAGGAAATAGCTATTTGGGAACTTTAAAGTCTATGGAGATTAGTTAATGGGTTTGAAGAAAAAAGAAAAATCAAACTCCCAATTCGGTTATCTTTTCGATCAAAATGGCTATTCACTTAAAAATCTCTCAATAGATGAAATAAGGGAAGTAATTAGAGATAAAGAGAATATCTTTTTCAGTTTATTTGAATTAACTAATGATGCAATTTTTATAATTAATATGTTAGGTGATTATTTACTAGTTAATGATAGAGCTGCAAAAATGCTTGGTACAACAGTAAAAGATATGATGGGGAAAAATGCTCGAGATTTTACATCACCAGATGAATATAATGATGTTGATAAAAAATTAGCGAATCTAAAAAAAGGACAAATCCTACCTATTTATGAACGAATGTTAGTGAGTAAGGATGGATCATTAATTCCTGTAGAATTAAATGTTGCTTTAGTAAAAGATAAAAATGGAAAACCTTTGTATATTCAAAGTACTGCAAGAGATATAAGAGAAAGGAAAAATTATGAATTAAAAATACGTACATCAGAAGAAAGGTTTCGATTAGCTTTTGAGAATTCATTTGAAGCAATTTTCTGGGTTGAAATATCTACGGGATTAATAGAGAATTGTAATCTTGCAGCTGAAAAATTAATGAATATGAAAAAGAAAAAAATAATTAGCAAAAAATATCAAGAAATATGTAGTTCAAAAGATGAAGTTACAGGCAAAATCACTAAAGGATTCGCTTCGGAAATAAATGCTACAAAGGAAAGCATTTTAATCACTCCTAATGGGAAGCAACATTCAGTAAGTATAACTTCCACTGAAATTACTATAGAAGAAAAAATCTTTAGATAATGTATAGTTAGAGATATTTCTAAAATAAAGGAAGCAGAGGAAAAGTATCGTGTTCTATTTAATGAAGCCAGAGAAGGTATAGTATTAATTGACCAAGAAACAGGATTAATAGTTGATGCAAATCCTGAATTTATTAGACAATCTGGAAGAACAATAGAACATTTAAGAAAGATGAAAATATGGGAATTACGACCAGAAGAGAAAAAAGAATTAGCTAAAAATAAATTCTATGAAATATTAAAAGATGGAACAGGTCAATCTACTGAACTGGATTTAAAGAGACTTGATGGAGTTATTATCCCAATTGAATTTCTTTCAAGAGTTGTTACTATACTAGGTAAAAAATACTTGCTCAGTATTTCTAGAGATATTACAGACTGGATAAATTCAGATAGAAAATTAAAACAACAGCAAGAGATGCTGCAAAAACAAAGAGACGAATTAGATTCTTTTGCATCTAATGTTGCACATGATATTCGGGGAAAATTACAAATCATTTCTTTATATAATGAATTAATAGGCGATCAAATATACACAGAGAAGATTTCAGAACAAATAGAAGAAATGGTGCGATTTTTAGATAATTCCTTACTCCTAGCAAAAACAGGAGAGATAATTGGTGAATTTGAAAATATAAATTTGAATGATCTTCTAAAAGACTTGTTTGAAAAAATAAAATCTCTACAAAAGGATTTGATAATTGAGAAAGAAAAATTACCAACAGTATTAGGAGATAAAGAAAAGCTCTATCAAGTTTTTGAGAATCTATTCATGAATATTATAAAACACTCACAGGCAAAGAAATTACGAATCTATTCTGAGGTAAAAGAATCTAATATTCTGATTTATATTGAAGATGATGGTAAAGGTATGAATAAAATCACTCAAGAGAAAATCATTCGAGCATGGGAAACAAAAAGATATACTACATTTGGTTTAATGATCGTTAAGAAAATAATCGAAGCTCATAAAGGTACTATCAGCTTTAAGAGCAAAGAGAAACAAGGAACAACTTTTATAATTCAATTGCCTAAGAAAAATTAGTTTTTTTACAATTTTTTTAAAAATAATTTTTTCCAAAAAAGTATAGAAAAGGAGTGATATTAAACTCCTTCTAAAATAAAAAGTATACCTGCTATAATTCCAATTATACAAGCGATGCCGGGAATGAATATTGAGAAGATTATCACTAGGATGCCCAAAACTAGAACTTTAATGTTCGTTAGAATTGAACCGATTCCTATCAAGAGAACAACTATAGAACAACCAAGAGCAACAAAGATCCAGAAAGCTTGTTCACCAAATCCACCTAGGAATATCCAACCGCCACCAATATCTATACTACTAATAAAACCTAGGATACTAAAAATAATGCCTAAAATTCCTGCTATAATTGCTAAAATTTCTCCAACTCTGTATAAACTAGTTCGTTTACCCATAGAGAATCACCTATAAAGAAATTAGTAAATGTTATTTTAAATAAAGATATTCCTAAATTTAAGCAATATTATTTTTAAGTAATTCTTTAATCAATATCAAATCTTGTTTGGTAATTTCTTTAAAACGAATGCAATTTGATCCAAAGGATGCTCTTCTAAAAAACTCTTTTGATTTAGTAATTAATTCTCTATTTTGAAGATAAAGACTAGTATAATGTTTTTGAGAAGCATAAGCAATAATCTTATTATTATAGATATAGGTAGGCATACCGTATTTCATCGATTCTTGGATTTCGGGAAATAATTCTTTAATAATCCCCCGTAATTCTTCAAGAACAACCTTTTTTGAATTATCAAATGTTTTTAAATAGTCATCAACAGTTTGGACTTCGGACCTCATTTTTACATCACATACAAACAAACGGTAAAATGTGTGTATAATCTCTGTGCTTTAGAAAGTAATATTTGTAAGTAAGTTTGATAAAAAAAATTAAGAATAGAATATTAACAGATGGAACATAACCATTGAATTGTTTATCAAATAGAAATCAAAAAGGATTTTTCCAATTAAATTAGAATTATTCCTTCAAGGGTGCGAAAATTGTCTGAAAAAATGATATCTGAAGATGGAAAGAAATTTGGGTTCCAAATTAGAGAAATGCAAAAAAATCAATCTGATGCTCTACAATTAGCAAATTGCTTTAATTCTTGGGATGATCCAGAATCATGGCCCGGAGGTTTTGGACATGGTGATCCATTTACAGCTGAAAGAATTTTAGATGAGTTAGAAAAGATTACCCCTTTATCAAAATTTATTGCAATTGCTAATGGAAAAATCGTAGGACATTGTGATGTATTAGATCATTTTACAGAAGAAGACATTGTTTATGTAGGATTATTGGGAGTTGATCCTGAATATCAGGGAAAGAAAATTGGTAAGAATTTATTACTTCAAGCAAATAAAAGAGCAATCGAATTAGAAAAGGATGAAATTACCCTCCATACTTGGGGAGGTAATCTCAAAGCTGTTCCCTTATATAAAAAATTAGGTTACTATTGGGCTCCTGAATCCTCTGTCTATATGGAGAATTTTTTACCGGGAATATTACGAAGGAAACTATTTCGCAAATATTTTGATAAATTTAATTGGTATGATACTTATAAACGTGAATTAAAACTTCTTCCGGATGTTGAAAAAATCGCTTCAATGGATGTTTATACTTATCACTTTGAAGCAGATGAGCAGAATTCATTAAAAGTTATTGTAGATGTTCGATCTAAAAAAATCTGTGGTTTTGAATTAAAATCACCCCAAGGAACAATTGGTGTTTCTAGTTTGGTTAAAAGTAGTATTGGATATGCTGGTTTTAGTAGTGTACCAATTAGTTGGGTGATAAAAAATGAGACCAACGAATCTAAGCAATTTACCTTAAAAATCACTTCAACAGTTGGATTAACATTAGTAAATGAACCAGAATTTATACATACAGTTAATGCAGGAGAAATTAAAATAATTGAAGCTGAATTACAACTAGATACTTCTGTTGAGACTGTAACAAACCCAAAGGATTGTCATAATCGTTCAAAACAATTACTTAAAACAATTGTACTATTTGATGATCAAGAAATTGATTTGACAGTAGCACAAGTGCCTGTTGATCCTCTTGAAATTAGTATTGCGCCAGAATTACGATCGTTACTTCCTGGTGAAGAAACATTTGTACCAATTACTCTCTGGAATAGAACTAATTCAAAAATGAAAACCGCAATGGTTATCTCAGAAGTTGAAAATATTGAATTTGAAACTAGAAATTTCTCACAAGCATTTGAACCAGATGAATCAATTTTTCTACCTATAAAAATCAAAGTTCATAAAGATTATTCCAAAAATATTATTCCTTTAATGATAAAAATATACAAGGAAGAAAAAAATAAAAAAATAGATTTACCTGATGAAATTCTTCACGTTCCTGTAATCTCAAATGCATTCCAAACAAAACCAAAGTGTTCAGGTTATATTAAAAGTAATAAATTTGCTATTCTTGAAAATAATACATTGCGTATTAAAATTCAACTTGATGTAGATTTTATAATAAAAACAATAACTGATAAAAGGGATAACAAGATTTACGAAAATATCTATGCAGGATATGTTGATTTAGGTATGCCTTTTTTTGGATGGGCAAATGAATTTAGAAGAATAAAACCTGCTTATAAATTATTGACAGCAGAGGATCATATATCATTAGTTCTTACCACAAAATCGCACAAGAAACCAGGTTTAATGGTGGAACGAATTTTCACAATTTTTGCTAATAATGATTTTCTAAAAATCACTGGAAAGATTACTAATGAGTCTACAATTATTCAGAAAAATATTGGCTTGCGACTTTTTTCTGATTCTTGGGATAGATTCACTAGCGAAGGAGTCGCTTATCTTCCATTAAACAAAGGATTACTAAAAGTAGATGATATTCTTAATTTCCAAAGATGCCGTTATTTTCCAAATGATCCGAAAGAATGGAAAGAATCATGGTTCTGTACTGAATTTGATGACTCAAAATTAATTGGTACAATTTGGGATAATCAATATGTTAAAAGCGTTGAACCAGGGATAGCGGATTTGTCAAATTTTGAATATCAATTTGGTGATTTAGAACCTGGACAAGTAAAAGAAGCAAGTTATTTGTTTAGCTTAACACGTGGATCTTGGAAAGATTTCAGAACAATTTGGAGAGAAGTAGTAAAAAATGATAGTTCAATTAGATTGGACGGATCAAGTGAAGACTTGAATATTATTAATACCTTTACTGTTACAACGGAATCAGAAATATTAGGAAAAAAAGATTCACTCAGAATTCAACCATTAAACTATAACGACACTCTAAAAATAACAATTGATAATAATACTCTCCGATCTTTTACTGGAAAACTTAGAATTGAATTACCAAAAGGTGTTAATTTCATCAATAATGAGAATTTAATTGAAGAAACAATATCAAATCTAGTGAAAGATAAACCTTACATAAGTCAATTAAAAATAGAAGCAAATGAAATCTATTTTGGAAGAATATTTCCAGTTAAAGCATCATTAATTATTGAAGGAGATTCTTTTGATTTATCATTCTTAGCAGTAGTTGTAAACAAGGATACTAAAATATTACTTACCTCAGAAACAAACGAAACTGGAAAAGAAAACATAACTCTAGATAATGGGAAAATATCGTTAACAGCATCAAAAGATCATGGTGGTTCTATTATTTCTTTGAAAATGCCCTCAGTTACTAAATTAAACAATCTCATAACCTCATGGCCTGAAGTTAAACCATTCATTTGGGCAAGTCATTGGTATGGAGGGATAGCCCCATATATTGGTACACCTGATGATTGGGCAAGTATATCTCATAACGAGAAATTTTCATCAGAATTAATTGATAAGGGGTATGAAAAAGGTATAAGATTTGTTTGCAACATACAATCTGAAGAAGCATATAAAGGATTAAAATTAGAAATAGAACATACAACATTAGCTTATTCAAATATACTGAAAACAACATTGAGAGTAACAAATACAAAAAATGCTTACAAACAAATCAATTGTGGTATAGGTGCAAATATAGCTATTTCTGAAAAAGTTACCAATGATTTTTACTTCAAATTAAATGATAAAATCAAAAAACGAACATTTCATTCAGGTTTCTATACACAATTGAGAAATAACAAATGGGTAGCTTTTATTGATGATGAATCTAAAATGGCTTTAGCTGTCATTGGTCCAGATAAATCTAATAGATTTCTTGCAGTTGTAGACCAAGGAGAGCTATCAAATCAAATAAACACCATAGAAAATCTACGAATACCACCAAATGCTTCCGTTGAATATTCCATCTTATTTGTTCTTTATCCATTGAATCATGAACTTTTAAGTAACCTCATAAGATTTTATTGAGGTTATTCTTTCTTTTTAAAATACTTTATAAATTAAACATTGAATAAGATTAAAAACTATATTTTTCCAACACTTTTTTTATACTAATTTAATGGTGAAGTTATTGTATTTCGAATAATACATTATTATATATGTCCTTGTTATGGGGTGTATAAAAACGAAAGAACCAATAATAATCCATGCTCATGAAGATCAAGTTATGGATTTAAAATTTACCAAAAATAATAAAGTAATAATTTCTGCAGGAAAGGATCAGGCAATAAGATTCTGGGAAGCACCGAATTGGGAATTTAGATTTGAATTAGCTGGGCATTCTGAATGTGTAAATATATTAGGTCTCAAGGGAAGTGAAAATCTCCTTTTTTCTGGTTCAGATGATAAAACAATAAAAGTTTGGGATTTAGAAGAAAGAAATGAAATTTTATCATTTAATAATGATAAATCTCCAATAATATCTTTAGAAATTTCTCCTGAAGAAGCAATTTTAGTTTCAGGATCAAAAGATGGTTCTATAAAATTGTATTGTTTAGAATCATTAGAAGTAATAGCTGATTTAAAAGATAACACTACTATTGCTTCTTGTTTTGCATTTTCACCTGATAGTTCATATTTGATTTCAGGATCAAAAGATACTGAGATAGCTGTTTGGGATATCCCACAAGGAAAGTTAAAAAGAATTATTTCTTCTAATATAAAATCACCGATTTCTATATTCCATTTTAATAAAGGCAAAAAATTATTTGTTGCAGGTAAGGATGGTGTAATAAGTATCTTGAATACAAAAGATTGGTTAGTAGAAAAGACAATCAAGTTTGATCAAACAAATTACATTAAAATGATTTTATCTCCAGATGAAAGATATATCGCTGCTTTTAATGATTCTATGATTCAATTATGGTCACTAAATGAAGGTGAAAAAATATCTGAATATAAGTTAAAATCTAAAGGAATAATTACTGCAGTATTTTCTCAAAATACAAAACACATTGCTATTGGATGTGCTGATGGTAATATCTTGATATTTGATTTGAATGATACTTTAAAATAAATCAAGATAGTAAGCTTATTTACTTAGTAATAAAATAATATTAGTAATGAAAATACAAAATTAATATAATTATGTGGTTAAATAAATGGAGAAGACTTCTGATTTAATAACAAAATTAAGTCCTGAAAATGATAAACTAGTGCGTATGAGAGCTGCAATGGCTTTAGGTGAGTCTAAATATAGTTCACCAGAGGCCATTCAGGCCTTGTTAGAAGTATTGAAAAATGATGAAAGTTCTAAAGTAAGAGAAAATGCTGCTAGAGCTTTAGGTCAAATTGGGAAAGAAGTATCAAATGTAGCAGTTGCTTTAGTAAATAGTATGCTAGATGATAAGGCTGAAAGTGTAAGACAAATTTCAGCTGAATCTTTAGGTGAATTAGGTGAAAAAGCAGTTCCAGCTTTATTATCTGTTTTGCGAAAAGAAATTAATGTTGGTGTAATAGAAAAAACAATAGAAACGTTAGGTAGAATAGGAGTCTGGGCTCAAACAGAAGAACCTGATTTAGTGAGCTCATTAATAACCGAAATATTAGCAGTGATCAAGAAAAATACAATCGAATCATTACATATTGTAGCAATTGATACAATTTTAAAGATGGGTAAAGCGGGAATTCAACCATTATTGCACACATATAAAACTGAAGAAAGTAAAGATGTTCGTACAGTTATTGATGTAATATTGGAAAAATTAGCTATACAATTAGGTTATAGGAATCGTGCAGCATTAATACGAATACATGATTTCTAATTTTTCTTTTCTTTTCAATTATTATTGATAGAATTTCTATGAATTGATGGAATTTTTTATATTTCATATTTTGAGAAGTTGTATTGATTATGACAAGAAATGATTTCCTTTTACCGTTTTGTGAAAATTTGCAATCAAAAGCAATATCCTCAATATCACTTGTTATTGTAATGATTACTAGTTTAGTTTTTATTTCTCTAAATAAATCATTAATAAAAATAGCAATAATTTATTGTATTTCATTTATCCTATTTCTAACAGTAAGAGCGAGATTTTTTAGAACTTTAAAAGTGGTATTTTCAGCCTTTATTATAATCTTTTTCCTAGGACTTCCAAGCTTCTTTTTACACAAAGGAGAATTATGGTTCAGTTTAAACTTAGGTAAATTGACTGTTGATTTTTATGAAGGAAGCGTTTATACAGCTATTTTCATTTGGGTGAAAGGATTTTGCTCAGTTTCAATTATTACCTTATTCACCACTGTTATAACAGTGCAAGAATTTATCCAGTCATTAAGAAGTATCTTTGTCCCTAATATAATAGTAACATTAATTCTTTTGATACTAAGGTACACTCCAATGCTTTTCAATCAGGGTAATGAGATTAAGATAGCTCAAGAATTACGCGGATTATCATCTGCACCATTTAAAAGAAAATTCGCTGCTGCAACATCTAGAATTGGGGGAACGTTAATTCGCTCAGTTAGAAAGGGGACAGAAGTTTATGAAGCAATGTTGTTGCGTGGACTTGAAAGTTCAGAATTAGTAACAAGATCATCGATAAAATGGTTAGATCTACTCGTGAATCCTATTATAGCTGCCATATTTAGTTTTATTACAGGAGGTATATTTAATTGGATAATTTAATTAAATTCGAAAATGTGACCTTTGAATATCCTGAAAAAACATTTACATTAGAAAATATCTCTTTTGAGATAATAGCAGGTAAAAAATATGCCATATGTGGTAAAAATGGTGCCGGTAAAACAACTTTATTACGATTACTAATGGGTTTAGAAACACCAAAAAGTGGTTTAATAGAAATACAAAATATCATTTTGAATCGAAAAACAATAAAAGAAATCAGAACAAAAATAGGTTTTGTTTTTCAAAATCCTGATTCACAAGTTTTTGCTGCGAGTGTTTATGAAGATGTGGCTTTTGGTTTAAGAAATATGGGTAAAAAGAAGGAGGAAATAGATGAACTAGTCCAAAAGGCATTAGAAAATGTTGATATGGTAGAGTATAAGAATCGGTCACCTTATCAATTGTCATTTGGTCAAAAGAAACGAGTAGCAATCGCTGGAGTTTTAGCGATGGATCCTGCAATAATTATTTTAGATGAACCTTTTTCTAATCTAGATTATCCTTCAAAAGTTTCTCTTCAAGATTTGCTAGAGAAGAATGTAGTTCAGCAAGGGAAGACAGTTATTTTTGCTTCACACAATCGTCAATTAATAGATTCTTGGGCCGATTATGCTCTTTTTTTAGATGAAGGTAAATTAATTTACAAGGATAATGTTTCTGGTCTAACCGCTATCCCACAAGCTGAGAAATATCTTGGACCTATTTAAGTTATAACAAAAATAATTTTGAAAAAGCAAATGAGTATTTAATATTGATTTTAGCAAATTGGTAATAAATTTTGTAAAGAATATCGTAATTAAATAATCTTATAAACAGAAAGGTAGCTTATTTTCTTTGATATATGGGGACATTATATGGAAAAAATCGTCACTATTCAACCATTTTATAATCGTATCGATAAAGAAATAGAACCATACTTAGATTTCTTAGAACAAATGGCTCCAAAAATAGATGCTAATTTTAAATATGAAAAGAAAATCCTTGATGAAAAAAAGGCAGATAAACCATATGAATTGCAACAAATAATTATCAAATATGGCAATGAAGATCAAGGATTTGAAATTACTCAAGAAGAAGAATATGAACAAATCGCATATGGGATTTGCGTTGATAGAGTTATTATTAGAACTTATGGCTTATCAGATAATAAAAGGCTTGATATAGTATCTGCTCGAGAATGGAGCAATCCACCGTTTCTTGAGTTGCAATTAGCTGGGAAATCAGAAATTCTTGAAGAAATAATTAAGAGATTTCATGAATTGTTTGAAATTCAAGTTCAATCACAAGAGAATCTTAAAAGAGAAATAATGATCTTAAAAATTTCTATCAGAAGATCTGCTTGGTATCCGGTAGAGGTGCGTGCGAAAAATATTTTGAAAGATTTTCCAAAAGAACCATTTGCATTATTTGCTTATGCAATTGCTAGAGCAGCGCAGGGTGATTTAGAAGCTGGTGAGGAAATACTTCAACGAGTGTTGAAAATTCATCCTAATGATATTGATACTTTGTACAATCTAGGAGTTATATACACTAAAAAAGAAAAATTTGATGAAGCATTAAAGGTTCTAAATGATGCTATTGTTTTAGAGGCACAAAATCATCCTGTTTATTGGATGTTAGGACAAGTTCATGAAGCATTGGGAAATATCGATGAAGCTTTGGAAGCATATGATAATGCACTCAAAGTAAGCCCTAATCCAATGGGTTATGGCTTCATAGGTTTAGATTTCACCAAACGGGCTAAAGAAGCGATTCATCGATTAAAAAGTGGTTAATAATTAGTCAATAGCTAAGACTGAAAGTTTTTTATGTAACTTACGATTTAATTATATAATTATAAGTTGGTGGAGAAAATAAAACCTATAGCCCTATGTATAACTTACATGGGAAAAGGTGGTTTAGAGTTATATAAAATCTATCCGGGGAAAATAGTTGAAAATATTTTGAATGAAATAGTTATAAAAAGTATGCCAATGGGTGCTAAAGAAGGTGACTTTACTACAGTAACTATCTCAGATGGAAAGGTCTTTTCAGGATTCATTTTTTCCATTCCATATGAAATAGGTAGAGATAATATTGTTTCATTAATTGCGATTTTTGATGGTTTTAACTATCGAGTGGTAACTATTGAGAATAATTTTAGAAAAATTATTACTAGCTTGAAAGAACATAATTTAGCTACACTTGAAATAATTGGCGAACTTTTACCTCAGATTTATGACTGTTTCATAAAAACCAAAGGAGTACTTAAATTAAACAATGGTTTTACTATTCCAATTAATTTCACTACTTTACCTTTGACCAAAAAAGACAAATTAGCAGAATTTACAGAGGATATATGGGGAAAGAAAAGTTAAAAACCAAAGAACTATTTTAGTTTTTTATGGATAAAACTCCTTATACCTGGTATTTTTTAATTAGTGCAGCGATATTTACTTTTGCTGTTATATCCTTAGCTATATTAATGTTCATTCAATACCTTAAACGAAAAACACTTGGAACTTTGCTACTAACATTGACTTATAATGCCATGGCTATAGGTGAAATCTTGAATACTATTGGATTATTTTATTTTGTTTTTATTTCTCAAACAAGTAATATAAGTGGTTTTTTGGAATTAAGCTTTGTTTTATTTTATGGTTTGAGCTATATCTATCTCTATTTTTTTGCTAATCGCCACATACTAGAAGATAATATTTTCATTATTTCTCAAACATCAGTAATATTAACTTCAATTGTTATTGCTTTTTCAGTCTTAATGTTTGTCGAATTATCTATCAATCCAAGTAAATCTAATTTTTATATGTCATTTTTAATGGAAGGACCGAATATTATACAATATACTCCTTCCTTAATTTCAGGAGCAATAATTTTCATCCCAATATTTCTCTTCGTTCACTTGAGAATAGCTATTGGCCTGTTTAAGATGAAGCGTAAAGTCGAAGATTATCTAACTAAAAAAGGACTTAATTTTATCTTTATTGCTATAATTGGTTTTTTTACTTCATCATTAATTGCTAGCGCTTTTATTATTCCAAATGTTGGGAGTTTTCCTGCTGTAATAACCATTTTACATACATTAAGAATGATATCTATAGGCATAGGCATCTTATTTGGAAACCTAGGTTGGATAATGCCTAAATGGATCACTAATTATATTAAAAAAAGAATAAAAACTGATAATAATTAATTTGATTAATTAGGGGAAAAAAATTATAAAAAATAATAAAAGGAACGAAAAAAAATTCTTTATCGTCCTTTTTTCTAAAGTCATTATTTTCTAAATTTGCGAATAACAATAGGTATTGCTAAAACTCCTAAAGCACTTAGTGTAATAAACCATTCAAAACCCGGTGCAAAAACCAAAGGTGTGAAATTAAAATCAGGCATATTATAACCTTCGATTTCACAGAGGTATCCCAATTCTAATATTATATCTTTACCATTATTTTTACCATCGATAAAAGATTCCATTCTAAAACCTTGTAGTACTCCCGTTGCTAAATCATAAACCATTTTCATTTGATGATTGAAGTTATATTTTGCTGGTTGCACATCATCATCGGAGAAATCCATTAAACCACCCATAAACCATTCAAAAGTCATAACTCCTCCTGTAATTGAATAGCTTCCTTGAAAAGTAGTATCTTTATATGGATCTTCTAAGCTATATCCACTTATAGCTGATTCTGAAACAAAATCATATAAATTACCAAAATAGCTTGGATCCCAGAATGGTAATAATATTAATCCTAACCCATAAGCTATAAAGGAATTTGCTTGTGAAAATGTCATGAGTCCAAATAAATCATATAATGGCAGGGGATAAAATAGCATAAAAAGAAATGCTGGAAAATCAGTAGATAATGTTGATGTGCCATTTTCAAAAGCTGAACCGCATGATACATTCCATTGAATTTCTAAATTTGCAATCACACTCAAAACTTCAACACTGATTTGTGAACCATTTGTAAATGCTTGATCACCAAGTGTAAAACCATTGGATGATGCACTACTACCATCCATAGTGAATTTAACACTAGCATCTAAAATGTCATAATCAAAAATTTGCCCAACAGTAACTTGGTAATCCGCGTTAACAAGAACTGGGGTAATTAAAAAACTAGCAATGATTAAACCTACAGATATTTTTAGAGTTCTTTTCAATTCCCTAACCTCTTGAATAGATATTATGTTATGAAATTAATCAAATAAAAATGTTGAGCAATATTTTGAAAAATAAGTAAAAAGAATTTATCCCTAAAAAATAATTTAATTGTATTCAGAATCTTGATCGTGCTTTAATTTAGCAAAAAATGCTTTAGCTTGATTTTCATCTTTAAGTAAATCAGAAAAAAATCCAATGGTTTTTTCTCTTTCATCTTCATTCATAATTTTTGGTACTTGTATTTTTAATTCTTCATTTAAAGTTATAAGATCAAATTCCTCTTTTTCTGATAGATTATCGACACCTAATTTGGCTTTTTCAATATCCTCTTGAGTAAAACCTGAAAAGGTCATTTCCCATAAAGAATGCACTAAGATATCAATTTCAGGTAAAAACTCTAATGTCTTACTAAAGATTTCTAATCCTAACCAATTTTCCCAACGGAAGAATTGTAAACTATAACGAAATTCTTCCCCCTCAATATAACCTGTAACATCAATCCATTCCTCATCTTCTTGAAAGACTTTTTCTAATAAAAGTTGAATCTTTCTATCATCAAAATGAATTTCTAATGTTTTTAGAGTATTAAAAACGCGTTCGTATAAGTCAATATTTATTTCTTGATCAGGATATAATTCAATGATTCTAGTTTTAATTTCATCCCAAGAGAATTTGGTAATAAGATCATTGAGTATCATCCAGATAAAGAGCTCCTGATTAAAATATGCAATTGAAAGAACGCTGAATCAAACTTAAAAACATTTCAGAAAGATAATTATCAAGCTTTTTTATGAAATAAAGTATTAATAATGAAATAGAATGTAAAGGATATTTTAAAACTACAAAGAGAAGATTATCATTAAAATAAATTATCTCTAAATACAGTGTGAAGTAATATGGAGTATATCTGTGGTAATTGTATTTATTATCGAGAATCAAATGGAAAAGGACGATGTTATATTACTCAAAAAGTGGTTTTAAAAGATCAACCTATTTGTAATTTCAATTGTAAAATGAACGAATAAATAATCTAAATCAAAAATTAGATTACTATTTACGAGTTATTTATCACAGCATTTTTGTATTTCTTCAAGAACATTCAGATTTAGACTAAGTGCTAACCAACCAATATATTCTATTAAATTCTCAATTAAATCCCACTCAAGAATGCCTACTTTTTCTAATGTTTCTTTGTTAGCATTTTCAAATAGCTCAACAGTTAGTTTATATTTTTCTTTATCCAACATGGAAATTAATTCGCCAAGAGCTTCTGAAGAATTAATCCTATCTTTGAATTTAACAGAAAGTAATTCTTTAACTATTTCATTAAATAATTGAGTTTGTTTATCTTTTAGTTTCTTGTTTTTATCAGAAAGAGCACCTGCAAGAAACACTTTGGCTGTTCTAATATAGATAGTTTCAGTTTGAAGTTCACTTTCATTTTTTGACGTTATTCTTTTACCAGCACGTGCAACCAGTTTCATTTCAATTAAATCTTTTAAATAACGATAAATAGATTTGTCTGATTTAGTAATCCCCTCTTGCTCAAAATCTTGCACAAGTTCTTTTACAGTTTTAGGACCTGCCCTAAGATATTTTATTATGTTTAGTAAATTTTCATCTTTGTATGCTAGATCCGCTTGTTCTGCAGTAAGATTCTTCACTATTTCTTGTTTATATGAAATATAATCTTGAACATCCATTTTATTCACCAGATAAATCATACTATTTTTGTTAAATTTAATATGGATTCTCATATATTTAAACCTTTATCTCATTTCGTTAGATTTCGCTCTAATATTTAAATACTTAATTCCAATAGAATGTCCTTACATTTCTCAAAAGTTGAGAAATATTTATATATGCACATGATAATAGTAAACATAGAAAAAAATGGTGATAATAATGAATGGCAAGAAAACAATGACTAAAAATTATCATAAAGAAATTGAACGAATGAAAGTAAAATTAGCATTAATATCTGGAATTTACAGATAAAGATCAAGGTGAAAAAAAGATGAAAAACAGTAATGACATAAAAACACAATTAAAAAAATATAGTGAAATAGCAAGGATGAAATATCTTCTTCAAATAGGAAGATATTAGCAAATTAATTGCTAATATAAAATATATTTTGTTCTTGCTTTTTTTATTTATATTAAGTAATTTTTGTATTAATTTTTATTAATTTTAATAATTCATCCTCGAAAACTAAATAAAAGATAGTGACGTATTTATTTTTAGCTTACTTGAGAAGTTACTATTCTTAGGTCAGCTATGTATAATTCTTGAACATCATATATAACTAGTTCAAATCTAAAAAACTGATAATAGAAAAATACCTGAGCGCGAATATGTTATTATCATAGAAGAAATTTCAAGAATATTATTTACAAAGTAAGACAAGATAGTCATTGATTCAACAAATAAAATTCTATTATCAGTTTAATTTTTATTGATTATAAAATTGGTAAATTAAACACTTTGATTTCCTAATGATTGTTTTATTTTTATTATTTTATTTTTTCAATTTCAAACCAGCTTTTTTGTACATAGCTGTAATTCTTTCAGGTGTAAGTTCTTTAGCATATTTTTTATAGATCCAAATTTCCTCTTTCTTTTTACTAGCTGTGCTCATTTCAAAAATATAAAGTTGTAATAATTGTCTTAGAAAATCCACTCTGCCAAGAAAGAACCATTCGTTAAATTCTTCTTTTATTAGTTCTACTACCTCAAGGTATTTTTCAAAATTTTCTCTTACTTGCTCTATAATAAATTGAGGTTTTAGAATATTCAAATATTCTTTTTTGTAAAAGCTTCTCATGTCTTGATTCAATTCTTTATTTGCAAGATGATTCTCAAATTTTATCGATTGTTGATTAGTTTTAAACACTATTTCTTGATAATTCATATCAATTTTTCTGAATTCTATTTTAAGAAGATTAATCTCATGGATCATATATTTATCAAAATATTTCTCATATTTTTCTTGTTCCGTTTCAGGAATTTTCTTTGCTAATTCTTGGAATTCCTTAATTTCATTGAAAAGAGGTTCAATTGATTCACTATTAGCACTAACAATTATTTTCTTAATTCCTTTTACAATCTGATTTTTGAACTTTATTTTATCCAATTTTATTATAACTCCTAACACTTATCAATTTTTAATAGCCTTTCTCAAATAAAAATAATTCACTTTAAATGTATTTGATTTTTTTAATTGTTTATTTTAGCGATTAGTTATAGAATAATAATAAATAGTTGGTCATTTTATATATTAATGCAAATTTGTGGGATTTTCATGGATGAGCTGGATAAATTTTCAGAATATGCTTACAAATTCATTGAGACTATCTGTAATGATATTGGTCCTAGAAATTCAAGTTCTATACAGGAAAAACAAGCTAATATATGGATTCAAACCGAATGGGCTAATTATTGTGAAAGGGCAGAAATAGAGGAATTTAATACTAAACCAAAATTATATCCCCAAGGTATCTTTAAAGTTGTTTTTCCCATAGGGGTGTTAGCTTTTTTTCTCAATTTTCTAGTGTATCCTTATTCAATTTTTGCCAGTGTTTTTATTTTGACAGCTGTAACCATTTTTATCGTTGAATTTATGTTTATTAATGGAATATTGAAATTCTTTTTTAAAAAAGGCGTTTCTTCGAATGTTTTCGGAACAATAAAACCAATGAAGGAAACTAAATTCAAGGTTATATTAGATGGTCACACAGATTCAGCAATAGAATTAAATTGGGGAAGGATAAAAAAACTTTCAATACTAATTGTTCTAGCAATTTTTATTGGATTATATATTATAGTACAAACTGTATATCCAATAGTGAAACTAATTATTCAATCAAAAATCGTTGGACATAATGTTAAATGGAATTGGTTTATTTTTGAAATTTCATCCTATGATTTTATTTTTCTCCCTATTTGTTTCTTTCTGCTTTTATTCTATATTGCTCTTTTTTTGGGCATGATAAGCAATAAAGTGGTTTTAGGAGCAAATGATAATCTATCTGGTACAGCAGTCACTTCTGCCGTTGCTAAATATTTCAGTAAAAATAAATTAAGTAATATTGAGCTAATAATAGTGTCAACTGGATCTGAAGAAATAGGTGAAATAGGTGCAGAATATTTCGTAAAAGAACATCCAGAATTTTTTGAAAATTCTTTTTCGGTAGCTTTTGAATGTGTTGGTGCTGGGAAAAATTTGTTTATAGTTGAAAGTGATTTTATGCATCAATCGAAATATAGTCTGAAAGTAATTGATAATCTTGAGAAAGCTTATGAAATTTATCGCAAAAATAGAGATAATGTTATTCCAATTAAAAGAGGTTCATTAGCTATTGGTTCTTCTAATGCTAATAGATATGTTAAAGCAGGGTATGAATCAGCGTTTATTATAGGCCAAAGTGAAGATGCTCATTGGCGGCCTGTTGGTTGGCATAGTAGAAACGATACAATCGAAAATATCGATAAAAAAGTAATCAAAGATATTATCGGTACAACCATCCAATTTGTAAAATTACTAGATGAAGAATATGGATAAAATATCCATTCTATAAATAACTATTATTCAAATTATCTCTTCTTCCTACTAGAATAATTAAAATCCCTTTAAAAATAAAGATTAAAGATATACTTAATAAAAACAAAAATAAGTATAAAAAATCAGGGAAATGAAGTTGAAGAAAAAAATTATTGCTTTTCTTTTTATTGGATTTAGTTTAGGTTTAACCTTGCCAATTTTATATTGTGAAGCTGATTGTGTAGATAGAACTATCGAACCTTTTTTTAAAATTAATTTATTGGTACCGGATGGTTGTATGCGACAAATACAATGGGTAACACTTATGCTTGAACAATTACCAAAAATTGGTATTGGTATTGATACTTTTGAACAAGCTTCTTACACAGAAATATTACAACGAACATATAATTATTCAGGACCTTATCCCATACCTACTCATGATCTTGGAGGATATGATATCTTAGCAAATGAGATTGTTGGCGATATTGATTGGGATCCTAATAGTTTATTCCATAGCTCATCAACATTACCAAATGGGAAAAATATCTATCAATATATAAATCAAGAAATGGATTGGTGTATTAACAATTATACTTCTTCTTATTCATTAGAAAATAGAATCAAATGGATAAATAAAATACAAGATATTCTCTATGAGGATATACCACAAATAACAGTTTTATATTGTAGCTCAGCATATTCATTTGATACTGATTTTGATAATTCTTCATGGAATGGATTTTTATGGTCTACAAGTAATCAACCAATGGAAAATTGGTCATGTGGAACTCAAACTGAGTTTAAATATGCCTCACCTTATATCTTCAATAAATTTCATTTGCTGACATATGATTCAAAATATGAAGCTGAATGGTTACATCAAATTTATAATGGTATGTTCGAACGAAATCCAAAATCTAACAATCTATATGATTATCGATTAGCTGAAGAAGTAAATACTAGTGATTATTTGACATATAATATTAAAATAAAAAATCAAGCTAAATGGGCTGATGGGGTTCCTATTACATCTTATGATGTAAATTATACTTATAGCTTATTACTCAATCCTAATATTGTAGGAACAACTACTGCTGAATATTGGGCGGAATTTCTGGATATTAGTTCTATTGTAATTTTTGACGATAATCAATATTCTATAACTTTTAAAAAACCATATGTGTTTCAAGATAGTAATCTAGCTATTGATATTTTACCAAAACATATTTGGGAGAATATACCTGCAGAACAACAAGATGATCAAACATTATCATGGGCTTTAAATAATACATTAGATTCTCAAAAGATCATTGGTGCAGGGCCTTATTATCTCGAGGATTATGATGAAAATAATTATATTATACATTTGAAGAGAAATAATTATTTTGCTGAGTGGAGTGGAATAATACCGAATTTCGAAGATATCTATTTCATATTTTATTATGAACAAGAAAGTGCTCTTGCAGATCTATCTTCAGGAATAATTGATATGATAGATGCACAGTTCAATCACCATTCATATCCTACTTCACCAGGAATAAAAAATCAATTTACAGATTCAGTTGAATTTCATGAATTTTCTATAAACAATATGCATCCAATCTTAGGTACAGGTGAATTGTGTCCGATAGCTGGAAAAGAATCAGCAAGGCATATAAGGGAAGCTATTAGCCATGTTATTCCAAGAGAAATTATTATTGATATTTTCTTAGAAGGATTTGGTGTTCCCGGGGTAACTGCTTGTCCAAAAGGATCAATTGGGTATAATAATACTTACGAACCAATAGAATATAGTATAGAAAAAGCATTAGAGCATATGTATTTAGCAGGATATCCAACATGTGCTACAAAAATAACTGGTATTAGAGATATTTGGATACTAATCTTTCCAATTATTACTATTACACTTAAATGGAAGCAACAAAACAGAATAAAAAATCACTAAAAAATTATCTAGTTATGATAAATTAAAATTAATATTGAAAAGAATCTCCGATAATTGGAGATTCATTTTTCCTCAATTTTTATTTTTGTTAACCAAACCATCCTAAGGAACTTGACAACCAACCCAAAACAGATGCTATACCACCAAGAATGGTGCCAATTGCCCCAAGTAAAGCAAAGAAATTTCTTTTAATCCATTTTTCTTTTGGTCCTTTATCCTTAAATTCTCGAAATTGTTCTGCTGTAATTCTTGGTTCTAAAATTGCTGTTTGGTGTGCTTTCATCAATTCTTGTAAAGCAGTATTTAGACCATGAATAGTACTTTCCTGTCGTTCGATTGTTCTTTGTTGATTCTGAATCATATTTTGCAAAAGTGAAGTCATATCTAAAAGATCGTTTTTCATTTGACCTTCTTCTTGTTGTTCTACTTTTTCCCTTAGTGAGTTCATTTCATTTTCTACTGTTTTAGCTTCATCTTTAACAGAAGCTATTCCGTTGGATGCTTCTAATACTTTTTCTTGTAATGAGAGTTCTTTGTATAAATTACTAAATCGAATAATTTGCCAACGTTCTAATTTACCCTCTTGTTTCTCTTTCTCTAATTCATTTAGAATATCACTATTTAATCCTTCAAGTTTAAGAATTGAAATCTTGAAATGAAATGATCTTACTTCGTTATTTTTTGCTTTAGCAGCTTTCTTTAATGGTTCAATAGCTACTTTAGCAAATTCACCTAAATCACCTAAAGCCCAAGCTACTCTCGCTCGAACTTCATCACTTTTATCATTATCTAGAGCTTCAATTAAATTTGGTACAGTAGAAGGATCATCCATTCTTCCTAATGCTAGTGCTGCTCTACCACGAACTCTTTCACTTTGATCATTCTTTAGAGCATTAAGTAATGTTGGAATAGCATCTTTAGCTTCTTTTTCTAAACGACCTAAAGTTTTAGCTGCTTCAGCTCTGGAACCTTCCTTTTGGCCACTATGTAATTTTTCTATTAATTTCTCTATTTCTTCTTTGCTAACACTTTCCGCCAATAGAATCAAATCTCCAACAATTTCAAATCTTTATCATAAAAAAGTATTTCTTGTCTTTCCAAATTGGAAATTAACAACGCTCACATATGGTTATTAGACCTAATTTATCTGATAAAAAAACAAAAGTGATATATTCTTAAAAGAATATTGTTAATAAATAATCCAAGGTGAAATAAATTGGTTAACAAAGAATTATTGGAGTTATTGAACCAAGCTGTTGCACGTGAATTACAAGTTTCTGTCCAATATATGTTACAGCATACTAAGATGGAAAAAATTCTTAGAAAAATAAAAGCTGAAAATATTCTTCTTGATAAAACAACGTATGATGTTATAGGAGAAGAATTAAAAAAATTTGCTATTGAAGAAATGAAGCATGCTGGAACAATAATGGAACGAATCTATTACCTAGGTGGTTCTGCAACAACAAAATCTGCAAAACCAATAATAGGCGATACATTAAAAGATTTTGCTACTCATGGGCACAAAGCAGAAGTTGAAGCTCTTGAATTATATAGGAAAATAATTGATTTTTCTATGAAATCAGGAGATTGGGAAACTGTACAGATTTTTGAAAAGATCTACAGTGATGAAGAACGTCATTTCTTCAAATTTGAGGAATTTCTCGATTTAGATATTACAGAACCAAAAGGTCCAGAATCTTTTCCTTCTGAATCTAGAAAAATCTATGATGATGCTTATTTTACTTTGTTAAATAAAGCAGTTGCAGCTGAAATTTCCGCTATAATTCAATATACTAATCAACATGAAAAAGCTAGCTTACTCGCTTTACGAAAGAAAGTAACTCCTCTTGAGACTATAACGGAATCAACAAAAGCAAACACTATAAGTGATCTTCTTAAGACAATCTTCTTGCAAGAAATGAAACATCTTGAGAAGATATCTGAGCGAATATATCTTTTGGAAGGTGAGTGTACCTACAATCCAGATCCATTACCTCAGGTAGGTGAAACAGCAGATGATTTCCTAAAATTAGATCATAAAGCTGAAGATGAAGCTATTATTTTATATCGTAAAATTATTGCTGAAGCTTTGAAACGAGGAGATACTGCAACAAGAAAAATCTTTGAAGATATCATCATAGAAGAAGAAGCACATTATTGGATGTTCGATGATTTCTTTTAATTTAAATTAAAAAATCACTTAAAATTAAAACAAGGAAACATTCCTTGTTTTTAATATTTTATTTTTCACCAGCTTTACCATATTTAAAGTCAGGTGCACACCAACTAGTTTTATCTTGTTTTAACCAGGCATTAATGTTGTCTTTTTCATAAACAACTTTATCATTAATAATTAATTTCACTTTTTTAATACACCAATCATCATCCTTACTTATTTGGGTGGACTTTCTAAAACAAAAATATCTAAACCAAGATGCATTCATACCAAAAGGTACCTTAAGATTGAAAATATCAACACTACCTTTTTCAAAATCGTTTTTTGTTGGATCATCTAAAAACCATTTATGATCTCCAATAAATAAAATTATAGGATCATCAGTAGAACTCTTTCTATCCAGGCATGTTGTTACTTCCACGACGATTTTATTGATTTTCTCGTATGTGATTCCAGACATAAAATCTCTCACTTTAGTGCTTTTTCAAATATATTTTTTACTTTAAATTAATAATTTAAGTAATTTTTGCATTAATGTTTTTTAGCAAATTGAAAGAGGCTAATAGGAAATATTTCACTATTCCTCTTAATTTTTTTATAATTGCGCAGCTTTATCTCGGCAGTTTTTTGCTTCAGTTTCATTTCCTAACTTTGTATGTAATTCTGCTAAAATAGACCAATTCTCTTTAACTTGTGGTTCTAAATCTACTATTTTAGTGAATATGTTTAATGCTAATTTGTAATTTTTTTGTTCTTTAAGAATAAGTCCTGATCGTTTGAAATATTTCAATCCAACAAAATATCGTCCTTTCTCTGCATAATAAGTAGCTAATTCGGTTAAACCACCCAATTCTTTGGGATTAAGTATTAATCCCATATCACCAAACTCATCTGCTTCTTCGAACATAGCCATTTGATCATAAATGAAGACTAAATCAAACCAAAAATCAGGATCTTTGGGATAATCACTGATACGATTGAGTTTTTTGAGAATCTTATAATGAGTGCTAAAAATCATTTTTTTGATTTTATCTATCTCATCTAACCACATAAAGTAATCATCATTTTTTCTATCAATTAAAACAGGATATTTATTCTCATCTTTAAAAATAACATATTCTACATCGTAGTTTAGAAATAACATATTAAAGAATTGCAAACTTTTTCTTATTATATCATCTAGTTTAGTTGTATTATTTATATTGAAATGTTTTATGACTTTATCTGCCCAAAAATTAAATACACTATCTCTAAAGTTGGGAATTTTATCAAAAGGATTGAGATTCATATTCGTTAAAAATCTACTATAAAATGCTGGATCTATTACATTAAGCTTTACTATAATTGCTTTATAGGTGTTTTTAAGATAATCCTTCAATCTTTTTGCTTCTTCAGAATCATCTTCTTTTGGTAACATCCAATCAAGTATATTATCTTCTCCATTAACTTTTGTTATGGCACTAATCCTAAAACAGTTCTCGATATTTTCAAAATCATTAGCTTCAATGCGAAAATTAGTAAATTGTTCAGTAAAATAGTCTACAATTGATAAAATAATATTCTTAATGGATGGTTTATCTTTCAAATTAAATTTAGTAATAATTTTTTCAGCCCAATCATTAATTTGCTCTTTACTTGGTGGTGGAATCTCTGATGGTTGATCCATTTTTTAACCTCATAGATAATTAAATGCTTATATTCAATAGAATATCAGCTTTTAGAATTTATCCCTAAAAAAAGAAAAATAATGTTTCTTTTCAAAATAACTAGAAACCAAACGGAGAATCCCAAGGTTGAGATTGAATTTCTTGAGAGTTTGAATTTATTTTGAAAAGGTAAACATTTAATCTTAAAGAGATATCAATTTGAATTTCCAAATCACCATCTTGTATTGCTAAAATAGCGATATTTGAATTCATATCTATAGTAAGCCCACCATTATATGCTTCAGATGCTTTAACTGTTCCAATTTCATTGATACCTTCTCCAAGCAGTAAACCATTGAGAGCGGTAATAGAAAAATTCTGTCCGTAGACTTTCAGACTAATAATTAAATCAAGAATATCATACAATCCATTATTGGTGATATTAATGGGGATTTCAACTCTAATATATCCTAAGAAGCTATCAAAATCAGGTAGTATATAGCTTGTTACTTTTGTTTCACCAATCTCTTGAACAACATTAGACTTTGTATATAGTAATGTCCCTATAAAAGCACCAGCACCTAATAAAAGTATAATTGGTATAACAATTAATGATACTTTTATCCCTTTCTTCATTAAAATCATATTAAAAATAATTCTCAGATTAATTAACTTTATCTAAGAATAATCGAATTATTATATGAATCAAATACTTTTAATGTCCTTTTTTTTCAATAAACGCATGCTCATAGAATTAGAAGAAAAAGATTTCAAAAAGGCTTTATCAGTTATTAGTGAGATAGAATTTAATAATTCTGTAAATGCTATAATTGAACTTACACATAAAGGTCGAATTTGGGTTGATTCATTCAATAAACCAAAAATTGCTTTATTTTGGGATACTGAACGTCGCTTCTATCTTGTAGGTGACTTCACTAACAAGCAAATAAATGATGATCTTAGATTTTTATTTGAGAATACTATTTTCCCATCAGGACTTAGTCAAAGATTAACTCAATGGACTTTTTACTTTGCTCCTTTTGAATGGGAACAAGTTTTATTAGATTTACTAAAAGAAAATCATCCATTAACCGATTATCGACTTTATTATTTATTTGATCGCAAAAGATGCTCATTGCAACCTAATTGGTCGGAAGGAATACCTGAAGAATATCAGTTAGAGCTAATTGATCAAGTATTTTTAGAAACAAAATCAAATTATGAAAACTATAATGAGATAATTTCAGAAATAGCTTATTGGAAATCACTGGATAAATTTATGGAAGAAGGATATGGTTATTGCATTACTACAGATGAAAAAATAGTTTCTTGGTGTCTTGGTGAATATGTTAGCCCAAAACAAAAAAGAATTGAAGTAGGGATAGAGACATATGAGCCATATCAGCATAAGGGATTTGCTTTTAAAACTGGATCAGCTTTTGTGAATCATTCTTTAACCAAAAAATATTCAGTAGGTTGGCATTGCTGGGAGAGTAATATTCCATCTGTAAAAACAGCTGAAAAAATAGGTTATCAATTAATACAAAAATATCCAACATTATTTGGGTGGTATAATCGAATTGATAATTTATTAGTTAATATTGTTCGTTTTCTTCAAACAAATACCAATTACCAAAAAGTGATAGAATTTGGTGAAGAAATTATTACTACTTATTTAAAAAACCAAGATATAATTACGACTTCTTATCTATTTCATGATATTAATGTGACTTATATACAATTAGCTGGAGCTAATGCTCAATTAGGGCAGATAGAAAAAGGTTTAGAATGGATTCGAAAAGCTACAAGTAATGGTTACAAAGATTTTGATACTCTACAAAGAAGTCCACTCTTAGCTCCGTTAAGAACTAACTCAAAATGGCAGGAAGCAATGTATAATAAGTAAAAAAAAGAGAAGATTTCAACTCAATTTTTCAATAAATTCTTCTATTTTCTTTCTGGGAATCATGCTAGCAGACATATGAGATGGAACTGCAAAATCCCAATTGTAATTGAGTAATAAAGGCAAACTTTGAAGATATTGCTTATAATCATCGTGGGCTTTTTTGAAAACCGGTCGAAGAGAACCAAAAATATACATAAATGAATCACCTGTAAGAATTATTTTTTCATTTTGCAAAAGAAGACATATATGACCAAAAGTATGTCCAGGATTGTGAATGACTTTGAGATTCAATTCCTTGTCAATGATTTCGTCATGTTTGACTAAACGATTAATTTCAATAGGCTCTTGTTTATATTCCGACTTGAATATTGGTGCTTCTGCTTCATGGAAAATGAGTTCTATATCAGCTAATTTTTTATTAGTAGTTGATTTTAATTTTTTAGCGATGACTGCTAATCCACCCAAATGATCATAATGGCGATGGGTAAAAATAATACGTTCAATTTTCTCTAAAGACCCCCATTTAGCAATTATTTGTTTGATAACTTTATTAGCATCTTTTTTTAGACCAGTATCAATGAGTGTCAATTTACCATTTGTTTTTTCTAAAACGAAAACTGGAACACAAAAAATTCCTCTGCCTGTTACGCTATAAAGATTAGTAGCTATTTGTTTCAAAGTGAAAAACCTTCTATACTAGCTACTAATATGGAAAGTATACTAATAAAAAATTATCTTTGTAGAAAAGAAGAAAAAGAAGTAAGAAATAGTAATATCTTAAAATTATAAATATTAAGTTGGAAATCAATATGAAAATTGGTATATTATTTTTTACTGGAACAGGAGTAACAGCAAAATTCGCTTATGATATAGCCGAAGGGATAGAAGAAGAAGGTCATGAAGTTGAATTAATAAGATTAAAAAAAGAAATAATCTTTGATGCTAGTAAGTATGATATAATTGGTATTGGTTCTCCTTCTTATTCATTTAGAGCCCCTAGATTAACAACAAAATTAATACAAAATATTGATTTTAAACAAAAACCATTCTTTGTTTTTTGCACAAGTGGAGGAATGTCTGGGAATACTTTGTGGAATTTATATTTTTCAACTAAGAAGAAAGCCGGTATTTGTCTTGGATTTAATCAAGGATTCGGTACAACAAATTTAAGATCATGGATGCCTAACAAAGGAAGCTCGGAAAAGCTTTGGGGATTAAATGATTATGATTATACTCATGCTAAAAGATTAGGTAAAGAAATCTTAAGAAATTACAAATTATGGTCACTAGATAATGGATTAAAAGAGAAAAAAAACTGGAAACCTAGACCTAGTTTTCTTACAATAATTTGGTCATTACTATTTACTTGGCGTTGGATGATGGCTGCTACAGTAGGACGAAAACACGTTGATAAAGAAAAATGTACTAAATGTCAAAAATGTGCAACAAAAATATGCCCAAGCGGTGCAATAACATTATCTGATGAGAAATATCCGATATTTAATGAAAAACGATGCATTGGGTGTAATGCATGTGTAAATCTTTGCCCTGATGATGCTATTTGGTCTAGAAGAACAAAACATCATAAACAATACAACTTATATAAGGAGTATGTATTAAAATAAATTGATGACAAAAATTCTAGTACTAAAAGGAAAAAGGTACGAGAAAAAAGAAGAAGAATAATGATTAATAGACCATTATTCTTTATGGGGAAGGATTCTTGATCGATTTTTATTTTCGTCTCTTGAGGAAAAATACCTGACTTGCACCAGCGAATGCTAGAATGCTCATGACAACAACAAGTCCAATACCAGATTCATTTGTTGTAACAGTAGTGTCATAGCCAGCAGCTTCCATGTACGCGAGAGCTGTTTCTATACTATATTCATAGTATGGTAAGTCTTCATCAAAACCAAGTGATACTTTAGGCCAGTGAGTGACGCCTGGGAAGCCTAATCCACCTAGAATTTCTTCTACGATTATTTCACGTGGAATTATGTGACTAATGGCTTTTCGTATTTTCTTAGCAGATTCCCAACCAGCTATTGGTAATAGTTCACCATTTCCAATGTAAGGATGTTCCATGTTTATGCACATTTCTTGATTTCCTGGATCATCAACAAGTGTATAGGTGATACCAGATACACCAATCAATTGTTCTGGTTGAATAAAGAATTGAGCATTGATTAAATCAATTTGACCACTAGCTAATGCAGAAATTGCTCCTTCAGCATTTGAATAATATTCAAAGTAGATGTCATCGATAATTGGTTCTGAACCCCAATAATCATCAAAGTATTCATTCTTAGTTAGATGTATAATAGAATTGGTACCATCATATTCAGCCATTTTATAAGGTCCACATCCAATAAGTTTCTCTGGCTCGGAGGTTGCCCAAGTAACTGCTTGTGCTGCGTGATTTGCTGGATCAATTGTTGACCAAATGTGTTTTGGTATAAGATAAGTGGCAAGATTTGAATCTTGGAAAACATATGGTTGTAAGAAGGTTAAAGTAAATTCTTTAGCATTTATAATTGTTACAGTATCCTCATCTATATATTGTTCATTAAATGAAAGTGTACTATGACCTAAGTTTGGATCAATAGCTAATAGGAAATTGTATTCAATATCCTCAGTTGTAATAGGTGTGCCATCAGCCCAGTAAAGATCGTCTTTTAAGACACAATCATAAGTAACACCATCAGTAGTAGAGAGAGATTCCAAAATACGTGGTTGATAGGAATTGCCCATAAGTGGATCACGTTCGACTAAACCATTGTAAATTTGATGTAACCATTCAGCGTCATATGTTGCTTCAAATAATAATGGGTGGAAGTCAACAAAATCTCCGTTTGTTGCATAATGGAATTCTTCAACACCTGAACCCAATGACCAATTTTCCATAGGTTGATAACTTGAGGCCCATAAGAGACCATTCCAACCTTCAAAATTAACATCATGGGGATAGAGACTGGTGGGATAAATAATACAAAGACTTGGATTATCTTCATAGAGAATTGCTTGAATGTCTTTAGCATATTCCATTCGTTCAGCAAAAACAAATGATTGAGTATAGTTACCGACAACCCAATCCATTTCTTCACTGGCATATTGGTAGAAGTTATCACCAACAGGAGTTATACCATCAGATGTAAACAAACCAGTAGGATCAAAATCTAAACCCCAACCGTTCCCTACAAAAAGGATATCGTATCCTCCTTCTGCGTAAGTGGGAATTGGATAAGGTCCTGGATGGCCCCAAGTTCTTGGTCCAATCTGTGCCCAACCTGTGTGATCAAAAATATCAACATTAATGCCTATTTTTGGTAATTGTTCTACCATTAATGTTGCCCATTGATTTCTTGCGGTACTTGTATTAGGCGCAAGTAAACTTATTGAGAAAAATGGTCCTGGATAACTTTGTGCTGCAACAGGAGTGGCTATAACACTCATTAGTCCTAATCCAACTAATATTGCAACTGGAAGGAACCATCTTCTAAATTCCGTCTTGATTTTCAATTTTAATACCTCGAATCGTTTAGGCAATCTTTTACTTTCTCAGATTACCTATTATAACTAATTTTAGAACCTATATAAAATAATTCTCACTACTTTGAGAATTCATTCTATTATTAAATTCTATGTTATTTTCATCGCTATTGGAATATGATATCAGCTGTTCAAGAATATTTTCTTATTATACTCAAAAGGATGGTAAAAATTTAACTAAAATTAATATTAAAATATTTCAAAAAAATCTTAACATGCAAAGAAAATGAAAAGTTAGGTACTTTTCTTTTCAGTACCTCTATATTATTGTATATTTATCCCGATAATTCTTTAATATAGCACTTATTAACCGCTTCTCTGATATCTATTTGCATGGAAAGGGCTATCCATCCAACAAATTCCATAAGACGATTTATTTGTTCCCAATTTAGAGAATTATACAAATTAATAGTTTCACTATCTGCTTCATTTATTAAAGAGAGAAATTGTTGATCTTTCATTATATCAAATGTGTTTAATACTTTTGTAAAACATTTGCTGCATCCATTTTTATCTTCAAATAAATTTTTCAGTAATAATCTAGCAACCTCAAATTCGGTAATAATAGTTCCTTCTTTTACTTCTTCTGCTAAACCAAAAATAAATGAAGATGCATATCGTCCATAAATTGTTTTGCTAGTTAAATCTCCTTCATTAAATGATGAGATTCTTTTCCCTGCTCTTACAACTAAATTTGCTTTGATCAATTTATTCAAATATCTGTAAATTGATTTTTCTGATTTCTTTTTGCCTATTGTTTTGAATGCTTCTGTTATCTCTGATACTGTCATTGGTTTTCTTCTTAGAAATCTCAATACCAAAGTATGATTTTCATCTCTAAGATTATTCAGAGTATTTTCATCTGTTATTACCATAACAGGTTTTTGTTTAAATGTAATAATGTCTTGTACATTCATTTCAACCATCTTTACACCGTTTTTAGATTAAATTTCTTAATATTTTATCATAATTTCTCAACGTATTAAAATAATTTCTCATAGTATTGAGAATATTTATATTTTCGTATGAGAATTAATTCTTCAGACAAGTTAACAAATTATGAAATAAATAAGGTGTATGGCTTTGAAACAAATACAAAAAGAAAATATTCATTTCAAAATGAACGAGGAAAAGAAAAAAACAAGAGTAAAATTTGCTCTTTATACAGGAAAGTAATTCAGATTAGTTTCCTTGTATATTTTTTAATAATAAGTTATATGTTTATGAATAGTTTTTACTTTTCTATATCTAAATGAAAAAAAAGATCGTTATTGTCAATAATAGGCGTTGTATCTGATATTATTCATTAAAAATTTCTTTTAATTTAGGACCAATATCTAATTTTGTAGAAAATGCTAACCAACCAGCAAATTGCAAAACATAATTAACACCCATATAATCTAGATGAGCTATTTTTTCAAGTGTTTCTTCAGTTGCATTTTCGAATAATCCTATTACTAAATCATCTTTATCACTATCTAATTGACTACAGAAATTCGCAAATATAGTTGGATCAGCATTCTTTCCAAAAAATTCTTGCAAGAGAACCCTCGTAGCTTCCCAAACTGGACATGTCTCAGTTCCTTGACATTCGCGATCGTCAACAGGTGTTACAGTGATAAAAGCAATTGCTACTCGGGAATAAATTGTTTCAGTAATCAAATTTGATTCATTTGTTGAAGTTATTCTTTTTCCTGCTTTTGCAACAAGTTTTGCTTGAATCAATTTGTGTAAATATCTATATATGCTCTTGTCCGACTTTTCGTCACCAATTTTTTTGAACGATTCTTCTATATCGGTTATTGACATAGGCCCTTTTTTCAAGAATTTCAAAACAATGTCTAGATTTTCGTCTTTAAAAAGTTCAAGTATCTTTCTATCTCTAATAATCTTCACTGGTTTTTGTTTATAACTAATTGCATCTTTGGATTCTGTTGCCATTTTTCTTTTTACGCTCCTTTTTCTATCAACTGTTTCTTTAACTATTATTACACTATCTTATATAATCTAAAATCTTTTTATGTATATTATATAATTAATTCTCATTTTATATAAATCTTATTCTTACTATTCTAAATAAATAATCTCATATACTTAAAAGTTATTTCTCAAACTTATGAGACTATTTATATATCGTGCTACTGTCATATATTAAATACTGAGTAAATTTAATGGTGATTCGAAGTGGTTGAAATAAAGAAAAAAATAGAACAAAAAAGCGACTCGGAAAAAGATAATGACAAAACCAAGATATTAATGGTAATGTATTATTCCGATGGTTTGATCTAAAAATCAAGTTGCAGTGATCACAAAGGGTGAATTAGGTGATCCAAAAATACGGTTAAATAATTACATCAAATCGTTATTTAGGAACGATTTGATGTATGTTGTGTAAAAACATCCGTGAAAAAAAGGTTCAATCAATCTGCCTCTTAAAAAATGTTCACAAAAAAATCAGGCAGATAAAAAACGAGAGAAAAATTCGCCCTAATAAAAAGGAAAGTAAGGGATATCTTTATGTCAGGAGGTATCTCTTACTCTCGCATTTATTTTTCTATTAAATATTTAAATTTTAATACTTTTCGATGGTTAAAAATTTTTTCCTCATAAGAAAGTCTTAAATCGCTAAAAAATATTCTGTACTATGAATAGGTGTTACCAATGGGTAAAATGATTAAGATTTTGATGTCGATTAATATCATTCTGATTTTAAGCTTGAGTAATTTATCCCTAGTTGAGGCAAGCTCAAGATCATGGAATCCTGGAGAACTTTATACCTTCAGTAGTGATTATACTCAAATAGTAACTTTTCAAAACCATGATAATAGCGCTTTTGATAAAACAGATTTGAAAACTATTGGAGAAATAACCTATAATGTTACTTCTATTAATTTATTAAACAAGAGATATGAAGCGATTAGAACTGATATTTCTGGTGCAGGATCAATAATTTCCTATCGATTTGGCATGGATTATTATGTCAACAATTATATTAGCTTAGATTCAATTCTAGGAGCTTCATATGATTGGGATTATAATCATAATCAAACTGTGCTTTCAGATTTAGATTTTACATTACCTTTATGGTATTTCATTGAACCTGACTGGATTTCTTTCAATACTAAATTTGCAGATGCTTTAAATGCAACCGAAATAATAGCTACAGTTGCTGATCCTTATCAACCTCTTATACACAATATCACTTTTAGTGATTTCCTAACAAGTCTTCCTACATATTCAATTATGAGTAAAAATACTCTTTCTGATGCTAAAACGAGATTTCATAATGATACAACTAAATGGTTTTTCTCTTTTGATTTGTCAAATATCGTTAAGGAATCAATTTTTAATTTAACTTCTCTTCATAATGACTATTATCCATATGAGCAATTCATCTTTACATTCGAACTTGAGTATGAAGATGGTGGTATATTGAAAAATTATCTAGTTGATGTCTCATCTACCATTACAATAAATAATATCACAACTACTGTTCAAGAATACACTCATATTGTTTCAGGTGGATTAAAAGCACTTACAGCGAATTTTGCTTATCTAACCATTATACCAGCATTACTGACAATAGCAATTGGTGGTAAACTTGTGAGTAATAAAAGGAGGAATAGGTGATTCACATGACAAAGAAATTGACTAATTTAATAATGATTTCAACAATAATTCTACTACTTGTAGGAAGTAACACAAATTTAACCAATGCTGCTGTAAGATCATGGAACATTGGTGATGTATTCAAATATGGTTATAATGTAAGAATTGAAGAGTATGATATTAATTACAAGCTTGATGAAGTTAAATTTAATGTCATACTTGCCCAAAGTGGTGAATTTTCCCGAAACATAACAGATATCAATAATTCAACCTTAATTTATGAATATTATACCATAGATTCAACTGGAACATCAGGCCCAGATTATTCTACCTACGATTCTGAAACCTATAGCAATGGTTTAACCTTGAGTAATATGTTTTCAGGAGTAGCTTATGAATGGGACTATGGACATAACACTACAATAATGACTGGTTTCAGTTTTGATATTTCTGGATGGTATCTTATTGATCCAAACTGGACATCTATTAACTCTCATTTGGTCACTAATTTTAATGAAACTGAAATTATAGAAAGTGTTGCTAATCCATATGAACCAATAATTCATAATATTACTTTAGGTGAAATGTTAGCGGATGCTAAATCTTATTCTATTCAAGATAAGGATAATTTAGCTGAAGGGAAACAACTTTTTACATCAACAACCACTCATTGGACATATGAATTTGATTATTCTGGTGTAGTCAATGTAGCAATTCTAAATACAACTAGCGGGTACAATTACTATATTCCATTCGATGAATTCATCTATAAATTTGAACTGGGTTTTTCTGAAGGAGGAGTTCTTGAAAGATATCATTTTGAGTTTGCATATCAAATTACTGTGGATGACTTTTACACTTTACTTTCTCAAACAGTTGACTATTGGTTCGGTGGTCTAGGAGAAACAGAAACTTCAAACTTTGCTTATGCAATTATTCTTCCAGGATTAGGAATATTAGTTATTTTTGTGAAATGGTTTTCAAAGAAAAAGAAATAAATTTCACAATAGATTTTTTTTATTTTTTTTACATTTTTAATTGTTATGTAAGGTTAGTAATTTTTATATGATAACAGATGTACGTCTATGTAGCATTTGGTGATGCTTTATGGGTAAAAAAATTAAAATTTTGATGTTGATCAATTTTATCTCCATAATATTACTAGTTAGCAATTTTTCTGCTGGTAAAGCTATTCCACCAGGGTGGAATGCTGGTGATATTATTCTTTGGGGATCCAGAATCAGTGTTCATACTGCTCAAAACAATGTTGAAGAGAATTTAGGAGCAATTACAGATACAATAGTTCTTGATGAGACTGAATTTAATATCACAGCCATAAATACTATTCTCAAAGAATATGATGCTTATGAAACTGATTCCACTTCAAGAGTTTTTCATAATGATTGGGATTATGGTACTGATCTTTTTGTAAACAATGAATTAGATCTTGGTACTTTTTTGGATATTAACTTTGTTTGGGATTATGAACATAATGTTACTTCATTAACCACTTTTAACCTTGATATAGATCCTTGGTATTTATATGAACCCAACTTTGTTGTTTTCAATAAAGGCTTTAAAGATATGTTAAACGGTTCTGTGTTAGTTGATACAGTAAATGATCCATACATACCAATGATTTACAATTTTACATTAAGCAATGTTACAGCTTCATTCCCTGTTTCAATAATGGGTAAGAATTCATTTGAAAAAGGATTTGAACAATTCACTGATACCACTAGAAGCTGGAAATTTGAATTTGACCTTGGTGGATTCATGAAACAAACCCATTGGAATGGTACAATGAATATCCATTATCCATATGAAATATACAAGAAAACAATGGAATTCGTAATAACTGAAGATGGTGTTCTTGAAAAATACATTTATACATTTGAATCAAAAATCACTATCGATGAATTCACTACTGAAACTTTAACTGAGCAGAAAATTGTTTTAGGTGGTCTAAAATCTGCTTCCGCTGATTTTTCAACATTTGCAACCATTGGTGGTTTAGTACTTATAGCAGCTGTTTTTACAGGCTTAAAATATCGAAAGAGATAATCCCTCTTTCCTTTTTCTTTTCTTCTAATTATTATTTAAAATAATATCAATTTGACTTTCCATTTAGTATTTATTTTTCAACTCAAAATTAATCAACCATTTCTTACGGTCAAGTCCTCCTCCGTAACCGATTAAGGACCCATCACTCCCAATTACTCTATGACATGGTATAAAAATACTCAGAGGGTTTTTTCCATTAGCATTTCCTACCGCACGAACAGCTTTGATGTTACCAATTTTTTGAGCTAGAGTTTTATAAGAAATAGTTTCCCCATAAGGAATTTGCATTACTGCTTGCCATACTCTCTTTTGAAAGTCAGTACCAATTAAATCAAGTTTTAGATCGAAAATAATCCTTTTTCCTTTAAAATATTCATCTATTTGAATGATAGCTTGATGCAAAATATCCGAATCAGCTTTTTCCTTTTTTATTTCATCTGTAAAATTGCATGAGAGAATGCTATTTTTTGTTCCGATTATTTCTAACGTACCGATAGGCGATTCGTAATACCCTATGAAGTAATCAATCATAATCTAACCTTCTAGAATTCATAATTATTTGATATATACATTCAATAAAGAAGTCTTCTCTTACTAATCATCTTATAGAATTTCAATTAGTATGTTATTATAAATTTCTCTTTCATAAATCTCGAGAGTTTTTAATACCACAATAAGTTGTTACTGAAGAAAGATTCAAAGATGAATCTCCAATATCAAAAACGAAAGAATTAGCCATAGACTTAAGGAAAGATAAAGAAAAGAAGCAATTAGATTCCTAAAAAATCTTTTAATTGTTACTTTTTTCTCCATTCATCTTCAAGAATATCCATCAATATTTCATCTTGAAATTGCCCATTCATAAATCGTGAATGTCTTTTTCTGCCATAGATAGTAAAGCCAATTTTTTTGTAAACATGAATTGCCCTTTCATTATAGGGATACACACTTAATTCAATGCGATGTAAATTAAGATTATCAAAACCAAATTTGAGTAAAATTTTCATCGCATCGCTACCAAATCCTTTATTCCATTCTTCTTTATTAAAAATGAAAATACCTAGGTCAGCAGAACGGGCAATTTTATTTATTACATTCAAATTTGTCTGACCCAAGAATTTTTTAGTATTTTTTTCTTCTATAGCAAAGATGTAAATTTTACCTTCCTGTCGAAGCTTCCAGGAATTTCTGATAAATTCTTCTCTATCCTCTCGAGAATCTGGAGTAGCTCTTCCACAAAATTGCCGAAAATCAAGATCATTCCAATGTTCCATCATAGGATCTAAGTCAGTTAATTCAAGAGATCTTAATCTTACTAGATTACCTTCGAACATTTAACAATGAACACTCCAGATAGATAAAAGATAAAGGGAAATTTAAGACTTTTGAATGCTAAATTCCCTTCATAGAAATTTAATCGTAAAAGATATTTTTTGGTAGAACTGCTCGAACACCAGGTGTAATATCAACAAATTGACTTATGCGAATATCTACTGCACAGCTACAAAGAGCATAAGCTTCTTCTCGAGTCAAACCCTTTTCTTTTACAAGCCAATCAATCATATCCCGTAAGGCTATTTTGGCTGCCTCTTCAGTTGTTTCAGCCCAAGCGGTGGTCATAAAATAATCCTTGGTCTCATATTGTGGTCGTTTAATTTTTTTTTCTTTATTAACAACGAATTTGATAGTAACTTCAGCATCAATTTCTACTGCTGTGCCACAAACTTCGCCATCACCTTGGACTGCATGTACATCACCAACGCCAAAAAGAGCTCCTTTAACAAAAACAGGTAAATAGACAATTGTTCCTGCTCTACAAGCTTTTGAATCCATATTTCCACCATATTCTTTAGGGATTAATGTTCCATGTGAACCTTCAGGAGGAGCGACAATAATAGTTCCAGGAAATGGATCTATAGGTATTTTTATTTTATCACTAAAAATTACTTGATTATTTTCTATAGGGATAATTCTTGTCCATGGTTCAGGAAACTCTGAAGCTAAAAAACCGAAATTAGGAATAATACAACAGGAACCTTGTTTCGCTAAATCAATCTTTTGAATATGAACTTCCAATGTATCGCCAGGTTCTGCTCCTTCAATGTAAACAGGCCCAGTTGCAGGGTTAATATGTTCCATATCAAAATTAATTGGCAAATCTTCCGGATTCTTGATTACTTGATTAAAAGCATCACGACATTCAAAAATAACTGCATCACCTGATTTTATCGAAAGAATAGGTTCATTTGTTTTATCTGCTTTAAATACAACACTTTCCATAGAAATATAATGAGTAGTTTCTTTGTACAAATTAATTTCACCTGAATTTTTTATGTATTTCTCTTTTAAATTATTATGCGAAAAAAAATAAAAAAAAGAAAAAAAGAATAGATTATACCCAATGATAAGTTAGTATCACATTTATTGTTAAGCCGTTTGATATACGATCTGGATACACACCAAAATATTCTGTAGCACCATTAATGACATAGTATTTTACATTGTTATTCTCATAAAGAATGTAAGTTCTAGGATAATTAGCATAATGATGAGAATATAATCCATTAAAAGCAATAGTTCCTCCAGCTGAAACCATTTTTTTGACGTATAAATACCCTTCAACGATTAAAGCATCAAATAATGAATCATCTTCATAAATTCTTATTTTAAATAGTTTATCACCATCATCTATACGAACATTCCAATAAGTTTTTTCACTCCATGAAAAACCAACACTATATAGGGGTTGTGTAGGCCATTTAGGTTCATTCAAATAAGCTTCATCATAATAATAATTTGATTTTACGGTCGATTTATATGTTGCTCCTGGGCCTATTAATTTGAGATAGTATTCAGAATAGAAATCATCATCGCAATCATTAACGCTTCTAACGGAAACATATTCTATCTCAACATCTACTGCCAAATAGCTAATACTTTTTACTGTAACATAATTACTTACAGAAAAAATCATAAAAACAAACAAAATAAATAGTAAAGGATTTATTTTTTTATTCATTCTCAAACTCCTAGGAAATTTCCTTTCCTTAAGCCTAGAAATCATGTTTTAATTATATAATAATTATCAATAAATGAAAAAGTGATTAAAAATTACTTTTTATAATTCTAAAAGTTATAAAACAAATTATTTTGCCATTTAATTAAAGAGTAAAAAATTCATTTTTTATTATTCAGAAATTTAACAAAAATCTAAGTTATTTTCCATTGATTTTTATCAAAATCATAAACTTCATTAAATAAAAATTTTGATCTCTTCAAACCACGATGATAGTTTAATTGCAAGCAAATAAAATTTATATCTTTCTCTTCTAATAGATTCTCTATTTTTTCTCTTAATATGCTTTCATATATCACATCAGGAAATAATACAACTATTCTATCCATAAATGTTAGTCTTATCATTTCACGTGTAATCTCAAGTTTCTCTAAGAGAGTGTCTATTATTTGCATATTTTTTATTAGAGGAATCTCAAAATACAAAGCTTTTTTGAACAAAATAAACTCTCTAAAATAAAGGTAATAATCAAAAATCTCCAATCGTCGACATCGTATTTCCATTTGATTTATGAAATCTCTAACCTTTTCACTATTTTTTGAATCAACCTCATTCTTTTCACATAATTCATATACTAATTCAATAGGATTGAAGATTATATTTGATTTCCCCAAATGTTTCGACATTAAGCTTCCAATGAACATTAAAACATTTTCATTGAAATATTCCTCTTTTTCTTTCTGAAGAGATGCTATCTCATATTTTTTATCCATTGCTATAATTCTTGTATGGCTCTTTTTATCAGTAGTATTTAGTAATTTCAGATATATTTCTTCTTTGGGTTCATATTTCTTTGTTGAAATTGTCCATGTAACTCTCTTATGTCTTATCTGTTTTAGGAAATAATCAATTACGAATCCACTTCTCTTAAGTTTCTCGAAATAATCTAGTAATTGCTCATAAACTGTAAGAGGACTATCCATCCATCCAACAATAGTTCTTTTATTTTCAGACACACTTTCTCTTATAAATTTAAAATATCTAACAGTTTTCATTTTTTCAATAATTAATTCGTGATGCTCTTTTTTCTCAGTCTTTATTCGTAAGAAATAAGGATATAACTTCAATTTCAAAATATCTATGTTTGGCCACCAATAAATTCCATATTCATCCATTATTTGCTTAAAACTAATCGTTATTGAATTGTGACTTTTCCCTATAATTCCACTCAATTGTAATGCAGATGAATTTTCATATTTTCGTTTACTTAATGTTTTCAACAAATCATAGTGTCTTTTCTTTTTAATATAGAAGGGTAAACCATAAGATATTTCTTCAGGTAAATGAGCTTTCAGCCAGTACATAAGATCCCATGCTAAATCTACTATCGATTTCTCTTCTGTAATAGCATCCTTAACACGTTCAATTAGTACTTTATAAATACTCTTTGCTGGAATATTTTGCTGAACTGCATTATTCATGAAGTAGACCCATGAATTAGATTTCAAAATATTTTCTGATTCTTCATAGGCATCAGTTCTTTGTCTAATTACACTTATATGATAGCTTGTGTATTTTCTTGGATAGGTTTCAATTATCCATAAAATTGCTATTATCTGTAGTAAGATTTCAGTAAATCGCTCATATGAATGAAATTTTGGTAAATCTTGATCCAAAAATCTTCTAAAAGCTTCTCTTGTCAGAATGAAATCCACTAATATCGAGTTTTCATTATTTGTTAAATTCTGCAACCAATTTCCAAGTATTAAAGTGTTGTCTTTATCATATATTGATCCGAAATTTCTCCCCAAATCTGGTATATCATATAAGGAATTAATTTCTTGGTATTTAATATTTAATTCTTTATTATCAATTATTCTTCCTAAATAATCTTCAACCTTTAAGATTTTTTCAATAAATAATTGTCTTAAACCTTCTAACGTTTGAATATTACCTTGATTATTCTTTGCCATCCTTTTATTTCTCCAGGTAATAAAATCTCCATTCCTAAAGTGAAAAATAATTACTTTTTGATCTTTATTATCCACAATTTTTCTTTTTCTGATATAGAACTAATAATGTTAGTCGTTTTATAATAAAATTAGTTTCTATAATACAAATAAATTGATTATATGGAAAATTTTCAAATATAACCTTTTTTTAATAGAAATATATCAATAGAATAAAAATGATACTCATGTCCGATCTAATAATTAAATGTAAATTATGTTCAAATGAATACGCCATGAAATTTAATAAATTAAAGAATACAATAAAATGCCCAAATTGCATGATAGCTAAACCATTACATCACTTTAATGATGATTTTATAATAAAATATTCTTGGTCTACTGGATATGAATTAACGAATTTTGACTTCATTAAACTTTTAGAAAAAGGAAAAAAATCAAAGCTGAAAAGATTTTTTAGAAAAAAAGTCAATAGAATAAAATTCATGAGAAGAAAAAATGAGCCTATCACTTTAATAGACAGATTTGGTAATTTTCTTTCAATTGAGCAAATTTATCAATATCTACAAGATGAACCAATCTATCAAAGATTAATCTTTAATCTATGGAAAAGCACTTTTAAAAATAGATCTACTTTAGTACATATCAAAAATAATTATTCTACTTCAAATTAATTCCGAAAAAAATAAGAACCTTTTATAATATACTTAATTAATCAAGCTTATCTTTAATAGAGGAGGAGTAATTATTCCAGTATTTGATAATTTTAGTTTTTGTGGAAATAATTGTAATAATTGTGAAATGAAAAAAGGTGAAATTGCTAGAGATAACAAATCTAATTGGTTCTATGAAAAGTTTAGGTCTTTATAATAATTTGAACGAATTCAGTGATAGAGTAAAATCTTTCAAAAGGGAACAAGAATTCTATAACTTCCTAGAAGATTTAAAAATTAATTTTGGTTCATGTTCTGGATGCAAAAAAAAGGTTTGCCTTTCTGTGAAACAAGAAAATATGCTCAAACCAAAAATATTGACATCTGCTCGAATTGTTCATCTTTTGATAATTGTGAGAAAATAAAGAAAGATCAATGGCAATATGAATTACTATTAGAAATTAAGGAAAAAGGTTATCGTAATTGGTTGGCTGAGATATAATTTCCTACTCTCGAGATTCTATCTCTCTAATAATATCCATAGCACATTCCAGTCCATCACTAGCAGCTATTAAAATTTGACGATAATGTTTATTGACCAAATCGCCTATCTGGTATAGTCGTCCATTTTCAAGCATATCTTTTGATAGATTTATTATAAGCTCGTTATTTGGTTTTCGTCCAATTGCTACCATTACTAAATCTACTACTAATGATGGTTTATCCTCGAAAATTATTTTTATCTTGTTATCTTTTTGCAGTTCAAATTTCTCAATAATGGAGGATGAATTAAGATTGATTTCCTTCACATTGATGACTCGGTGATAAAGCAACTGCAAGCATTTGAAATTATCATTTCTGTGAATGATTACTATTTGATTATCTTTTTGAACAAGATTCAATGCATAATCAAAAGCAGCATCTCCACCACCAATAATAGCTATTTTCTGTTTTGCTAATTTATTCTTAGGGATATCTTTTGGTTCGTAGAATAACAAATTATTAGCTAATAATAATTCCGAACCTTCAATATTGTAAACAATAGGTTTAGTCCCTGTAGCAATAATAAGGTAATTAGAAATACATTGAGTTTTTTCACTTGAGATAATGAATTTTTCAGATTCAAATTTGATGTTAAGTATTTTTTCAAAAAAGATTTCAATTACATTAGCATCAAGTTGTTCTTCTAGTAATTTAACAAATTTCTCTCCCTCAATTCCCTGTGGAAAACCTAGATAATTTTCAATTAGATTAGCATTAATAGCTAAACCGCCAATCTTCTTTTCTTCAAAAATTATTACTTCTATTCCAGCTCTTATAAGTTGAATTGCTGCAGCAGAACCTGCAGGACCAGCACCAATGATTGCTACTTGACATTCTTTATTCTTCATTTTTTATTATCTCCAAAAGTTCATAGCTAGTGGTCGGTATTCCGAATCCATGGCTAGCAGCTTTCAAGGAATTCAGATGTAATTCTTCTGTATAGGTAGCCATACAATCTATTGGCAGATAAACTTCTATATCATTATTAAAGGCACTTCTTGCAGTACTTTCGCAACACAAATGAGTGGTTACACCGGTAATAACTAAACTGGTATATTTTAATTTTGAAAGAATATAAGAAAAATTAGTTCTAACGAAAGTATCGTAAGTTGGTTTATTAAAAGTCCAAGCTTCATTAGTATCAAAATCATGAACGATTGCGTACATTGGATCCTCAACATTAAGAGAACCATTCCACCATCGTGTCATTATACTCATATCTTCATCATCTGAATGTAAACCATATTTTGTGAAAAATATTGCTTTACCATTATCCATAAATGCTTTTTGTAATTTCTTGATTGGTTCAATAATTGTACGAGCAGCTGGTAAGTAGGCATGAGAAATAGGATTGAGAAAGTATTCTTGCATATCAATTATCATTAAAGCAGTTCGTTCTAATCTAAATTCAAATCTCTTTTTTGAGGAATAGTAGTTAGCTAATATTTCTTTCCATTCAGAGATTTTCTTTTCTCTATTTTCATTAGTGAAATAATCATCTTTTCTCATTTTTTTCACACAAATAAGACGATCAGGTTTCTTGAAATTCTTGATAAGTTTCTATCATATAGGAACCATTTTGGAATTTAAGGGCATGTTGCCCACAATTACTTCCAATATGATTCTCTTCTATTTCACCTATACTTAAAAGAACTTCAAAACCTTTGTCCTCTATTTGTTTGATTTTTTGTTTTGCTAACTCTCCAGTTTCAACAGAAATCATTGATTGTAAACTATGGGCTTTAGCAATACCTGTAGGGTTTATTGGAGTAATTTTGACAAAGAATTTTTTAGGATCAAAAATCTCAATTAATTTTTCTGGATCAAGAGGATTACTTCTTTCTGAAGCAAAATTCAAGGTTATCTTTCTATCACCTTTGTTCCAAAATGAATTACTATATTCAGCAATTTCCTTTAGTGACCAGATTTTGTATGGAATGATTTTCTTTCTTGTATTTTCATCAGTAGAATGAATTGAGAATTGAAGTTGGAATTGACCATGAGAATACAGGTCATTTTTAACTTGGATTAAATCATAAAGGAATTTATGAGCCTTTTTAGGTGCAATTGTCGAGATACATGGCATTAAACCAGGTGCATCATAAATTTCAGGTAATTGTCTCATAACATCTAAAACATCTAGATTAAGTGCTGGCTCACCCATTCGAGCGAATTGAATCTTAAATTTTTCAACTGGGATTTTATTATCCGGAAATCTATTAGAAACCATATAGTCTATTTGTTTGAGCATGACAGCTGTAGGGATTTTTCCTAAATAATAGGTACCAGCATCGCACATGGAACATCTGACTGGACAACCATACATTGTAGAAATAATTAAAACCCATTTCTTTTCACGAGGAACAGGTGGTTGTAAAGATTCAACAAATTCGATATATTTCTTATCTTCTTTTGTAATATACAAAACAGCCAAATCTTCTCGACCATACTTTGCTATTAATTCCATAAATATACCTTCAGTAGCTTAGAGTTTTATTTGATCCATAAAGCAAAGTAGGATACAAGAGGGCTCTTTACTCTTACGTTTTTAGTTTACATTTGGCTTTTTAAAATATTCGCTATTACATTAAGATAATAAGTAAAAATGAGTATTGTTAATCCATATTAATAAAAAAAAATAGATGGAAAAAAAAATTATAATTTCCATCAATTAATTAATCTTCCTTATAGAAGATTAGTTCTTCACCAAGTAAATAATGATTAAACCAAGTAAGGTTTTGATGCATAAGTGCTCTATTTTCTTTAGGTTTAGAAATTGAGTGAGTCATACCTGGATAGACAAAAAATTCAACTGGGATATTCATTTCTTTTAATCCCCTATAAAGTTCTTTTGCATTTGATAATGGTACCCTTTGATCTAACTCTCCATGTTGAATGAGCATGGGTGTTTGAGCTTCCTTTAGCTTGCTGATAGGAGCTGTTTTATTATAAATTTCACGATCTCGGAAAGGAGATACTGAAAGATAATTAGTAGTAAATTGTGGAATATCATTACTAACATGATAACTGTACCAATCAGATATCCCTGCACCTACAGAGACAGCTTTAAATCTCTTTGAATGCATACCTACAAAAGCAGAGATATATCCTCCTTGACTCCACCCCATACAACCTATGCGTTCAGTATCAATAAAACCTAGAGAATCCAAATAATCAATTGCGCTCTCGAGATCCCACATATCTCCAATACCTAAATTCTCTTTATTTAATTCTAAAAATTCTTGCCCTCGACCAATTGATCCTCGGTAATTTATTTTTAAAACTAATATTCCCGCAATAGAAAATTGAAATGTAGGATAAGTATACATATCTTCATTGTCGAGCAACCTTTCTGTATTATACCAAGTAGGACCTCCATGAATAACTAACACTAATGGATACTTTGTCTTTGGGTCAAAATTAATGGGTTTTCTTAGAATACCATCAATTTCAGTTCCATCTTTACTTTTCCAATGGATTGTTTCTAACGTTCCTACTTTCCAATCCTCTAACTGTTTATTTCTTTTAGTTACTTGAACTAAATCTAAATTATCTTCTGAAACTGGTTTGCTTGATACAAATAATTCACCTATTGTTTCATTATTGGACCCATTAATGCAAAGAAAGCCATTTTCAGAAATATCAAAATTACTACCATCAACAATAAATCCTTCAAGAGATAATCGCTTCAAAATCCCTTCTTTTTCTATTTTCAAAATAGCATTTTCAGTTCTATCAGGAATTAATGTAAAAATACCATTGTTTGTCCATTTTACATTTAAAGAATTACGATCTAAATCGCCAGTAATTTTAACTATTTTTTCGGTAATCTTTTCTTCTGTTAAAATTTCTTTCCATTTTTCTAAATCCAAAACCCAATAATCACTTTGTGTGTAGAATTTATTATCCCTTTCCTTGTGAGATATTAGAATTTCGTTTCCATCTGGTGAAACTGCTTCTATCCAACAAAAGCCAACTGGAAAACCGAATTTTAACATTTCACCAATATAGGAATAATCTTCGTCAATTTTTTTATTAACAGAAGTATTATCCTTGTCCTTTTTTGCTTTCTTAATTTCAAGATATTTTTTCATTGCTTCTTCAGGATCAATAGTAATTTTATAATTGACAGTTTCGGTAAAGAATACCATATCATCTTTAAGTCGACATAATAAATAGATAGCATCATTTTGTTTTGTTGGGAAAAAATTCACAATAGTTAACGGTTCATCTAAGAGCTTACTAACCTCGATGATTGGTAGTGGATCCTCTTCTTCTGAATCATCGATTCTATTTTTGATATTTTCTCTATGTTTTTTCAATCTGACAATATCAATATAGTATAAAGCATTTGCACTTTTATCTTGTTCAAAATGAACAATTGTACCGAATTTTTCTTTCTGTTGCTTTTTTTCAGCTCGAATGGGATCATCAGCTAAATATAGTATACCATTACTAAATGGTTTGAAATCCTTAACTCCTTTCGCATGGTCAGTTATATCCAAAGGTTCCCCAATTAAGTCTTCAAAAAGGTAAACTTGGTTTTTGCTATTATTATCATTGGAATCAGTTTTTAGAACAGCAAGAGAATCATTAGATAACCAATGCATTTGTTTAACTGAACCAAAACGAGTTAATTGAAAGGTTTTCTTTTCTTTTATATTATGAACATAACAAATATTTTCATAACAATTTTCATTCCAATTCGGTTTTTTATCAGTAAAAGCTACTTTATCACCTTCTGGTGAGATAGTAAAATCTTGCCCTATCTCTAAAGAAATCATATCAATAATTGTCGGATTATATTTTGTTTCAGACATTTTCACATCAACACAATTTCATCATTAGCAGTTTTTTAAAACTATACTCTTCAATAATTACTTTTTGGATATAAAAATGCTTGAATTAGTCTTACTGTAAAAAGAATCTAAACTTAAATAGACTTTAAAAAATCTTTTAAAGTCGATAGCTTTCAGTTATCAAATAATTCATATTCGGAAAATATCCAGCAGGAGATAAATTAATGTCTAAAATTAAAATAATAACGGATTCTACATGTGATATTCCAATTGATTTAGCTAAAAAATATGATATCGATGTTGTACCACTAAATATTTTCTTTGGCGAAGAGAAATTCAAAGATGGAGTATCTATCACCGCTAATGAAGTTTATCAACGTATTCAAACAGATAAGTCAATTTGGCCCTCAACTTCTCAGCCATCAACTCGTGAATTTTTAGAATATTATAATAAAGCGTTTGATCAAGGTTATGAAACAGTTATATCAATTCATATTACACCTAATATGTCAGGAACCTTAAATTCAGTTAATTTAGCTAAACAAATGCTACCTGATAAGGATCTTGTTATTATAGATAGTAATACTGTTACACATCCATTTGGATTAACTGTTTATGAAACCGCTAAATTAGTAAAAGAAGGGAAAAATAAGGAAAGCATCTTAAATACTTTGAAAAATAGTTTTGTGCCTAAAGCTAATATTTGTGGTGTTGTTGAAACCTTGGAATTTTTACATCGAGGTGGAAGAATAGGTAGAGCAAAAAAAGTTCTAGGAACACTTTTGAAAAAGAAACCAGTCTTAGAGCTTACCGAAGGCTCAGTTAATAGTTTTGGAGCTGTTACCGGTTTTGAAGAAGGTTATGAAAAATTTGTTGCATTAGCTCCTAAAATCTTTGATAACTTAATAACCGATACAGTTTGGTTAGGATATGCCGACAATAAAACACGAACTGATGACCTTTATCAAGCAATTAAGGATTTACCAAATGCTCCTAAAGAGATAAGAGTGGTTGAAATTGGTCCTGCTGTTGGTGTTCATCTTGGTCCTGGTGTATTGACCATTGCTTGGTTAGGTAATTGGGATAATAATTGGTTTTTTGGAAGGTACTAGATTATAGTTTACCTTTCAATTTATTTTTCATTCCTTTGTCCTTTTTTACACTTTTAATGCTATTTTACAAACAGGACAATATTGCTTCTCTTCTAACCATTCAGCTAAATATTCTTCAATGAAAAATGATTGACATGAAGGGCATTGAAGAACTTTATCATCTCGAGTGATTGGTAATTTTGAAATCATACAAACTTCATTACTGGTTACAGAATAAGCTCTTTTAGCTCTAAGTATTTTGGGTTCAGGAATGATTTCTGTTTGAGAAGGATTTGCGCTAAATTGGCTACGTGTGGAAACAATTGGTTCTCGCTCATCTGGTGAAACCAAAATATCAGAGGGTATTATTTGGGTTCTTCTAATACCACGTGAATTTCTTACTTGCTCCTTCAATTGTTTTGCTTTTCTTTCAGCTACAATATATAAAACAATACCAACAAAAAATAATACTAAACCAACAACTAACAAAGGAATAGAATAAATAGGATTATTATTAAAACCAAGGCTATAAAGTCCAAAACCAGCTAGACCTAATCCGGTGATGATTAAAAACCAAGATAAACCAGAAATAATATTTTTGGATACCATAAGATAAAATGATTGTTCACCATTTTAAGTATTATTAAACAGAATGTTGATGGTCTAAAGGATACAATTCATATTTAGCTTTTCAATTTTGACTTACATACAGGATAAGTCTTATTTTCTTCTAACCAATCTAACAAATACTCTTTCAAAAAATAGTTTAAACATTTAGGGCACTGTAATACTATATCATTTTTCTCAATATTGGTTCTAGAGATAATACAAATCGCTCCAGTTGGAGGATTAGTAATAACTTTGAAATGGCATCGAATATTAGAAATTCTCTCTTTTGCTTTCACTCTCATTCATAAATAAATTTTATAGAACAAGATATATAACCATTTAGAATTAAGAGGTAATTGAAGGTTTATTTTGATCTGGTAAAAATATAATTACAAAGAAAAAATAAAGTGATAGAAATGATACCATCATATAAAATATATAATTTAAATAATGTGGAATGGAATTCAATTAGGCCAGAATTTACTATTAAAATAACTGGAAAATCAATTTTACCTAAAGAATGGTCAGATATTAAACTAACGATTACAAAAGTTGAACCCGAAGGTGAATTTCCTATTCATAAAGATGCTTATCATCATATTTTTTATTTCATAACTGGAAATGGTAGATTATTCATAGAACAAAAGCAATTTGATATCATACCAAATTTAGTTGTTGAAATCCCTGCAGGTTTATCTCATGGTTATAAAAATACTGGCTCTGAAGAGATGATATTATTAACAGGTAATATACCAGTAATAAAGATTTGAAAATCAATTTCTATAGCTGAATGATGTTTTTTATTTACATCTTATCTGATAAAAAGACCTGATCAGCTAATTCTTCAATTAAATATTTTTCAGTAGTTGATAATTGTTCACCTAGATTGTTTGTTAATGCAATCCATATTGTTGGGGATTTCTTCAATTCTTGAACTATTTGATCTAATTTTTGGATAGCTGAAAATGATTGACCTTTAAATACATAGCAGAATAATAATGGGTTCTCTCCTTTTAATAACAAGGTATATTCTTGATGCTGAATTCTCTCGATGGAACCTCCCGTTGCAAATGTTTGGTGCATGAATGCATCTATTGCGGTGAGAAATCCTCCAACAAACATTTCATCAATCATCTCTTTTTGAGAGAATTTCTTGGAAAAAATAGTTATTCCACCTTCATAGATAATAATCAATAATACCGGTTCTTCTTCTTGAAGTTTGGGAATTTCAACAGTTCGTTTATCGATCATTCTTACTACTTCACTTTTGACTTGTGCTTCTGATTTAGCACCTATCTCTTGTGTTTGTGATAGATTGGTAGGTTGCTCAGAATGGTCTTTTAGCAAGTCTATACCTCGAGTGATTTTCATACCTAATCTTTGCAATCCCTTTTCTTGAGCCATTTGTTCTGCTTGTTCAAGTAATAATATCGATTGTTGCAATTTATTATTCATTAAAGCAGCATTTGCTTTAAGCCAAAAATTCTCAACAAAGAGTGTATGGGATTCAAGTTGTTTTGCTGTTTTGAGATGTTTTTCTATTAAAATATCTAGTTGTGGCAAATCGTCTAAATCACGAGTTGTTTGGATTTCCTTTAATATTAATTCAACTAGTTGGAATAATGCCATAGCAGAAAAAGTTAAATCTATAGTTTCACCATCTACAATATCTGTGAGAATATTTTTTGCTTTATCTAAAATTTCAAGATTAGAACTGCGTTTTAAAATAAGGGCTGAAGCTAATCTATATTCCAAATTACATAATTTATTGTTTTGTCTCTCTAGATTTTTATTTAATTTTTTAAGATACTCTTGAGCGTCTTCTAGTTTATTAATTTCAACGGAAATCAAAATTGACCAGAAATAAGTATTTGAGAGATCTCGATAGTTTAGATTTTTTTTACATATATCTATACATCTTGTAAGATAGGTTAATGCATGATCATTGTCGCCTCTTTGATAGAAAATCAAAGCTTCAAAACCATATATTTTACATAGGCTAATATTATCATCATGCTTCTGATAAATTTCCTGTGATTGGGCTAAATATTTTGCAGCTTGATTTAATTCTCCTTTGAGAATTAACACATTACTAAGAAGTAATAATGTATTAGCTATACCCTCATGCTTATTGATTTCTTCGAAAATTGAGAGTGCTCGTTCTAAATATTGGATAGCCCTCTCAAATTCACCTAAATGAATGTAAATTTCACTTATGGTAAGTAAAGTAGGTGCTATAAGATTATTATTGCTAATATCCTCACTTAATCCTAAACTTTGTAAAGAATTTTCTAAAGCTGGACCATATTCACCTTTCCAAAGGTAAATTTTGCCAATTTCATTTAATGTCTGAGCAATTCCAATATCATCACTGGTTTCTTTAATTAACATTAGACTTTGTTGATAAATAAGAAGTGAACGAATAATATCTCCCATTTTAAAATAAATTTTAGCTATATAATTATTTGATTCAATAAGACCATATTGATCATTTACTTCTCTTCGTAAAGAAAGACTATGGAGATAACTATCTAATGCTCCTTTGAAATCTTCCTCTTGTTCAAAAATAAATCCTTTTTCAAAGGTTAATGACGCTTTTATGGAAAGGATTTTGTTAATATCATCATTTGGTAATTTTTCTAGTACACGTTCACCCATTTTAATAAAAGCAAGTGCTTTACCAGGCAAACCTAAACGTGACAAAGCTTTTGCTTTGGAATAAATAGCTTCGAGCATTTGATAAGAATCATTTAACATTTGACTGTTGTTAAGAATAGTGTCAGCAATGTTAAGTACTTCATCATAATTTTCTAATCCTAATAAAACTTTAGTTTTTATGAGCTTTAATTGAATTTGTTCTGAAAATCGCAAACTAGTAATATTAGATTCAATACTTTGAATTTGAGCTAATGCTTCATCTAATTTCCTTTCTGAAATAAGGTTATTGATGGAATTATTATAATCTGGACGTTCGGGAAGCATTAGTAAATCAACACTATTTGTTTAACATTAATAGCTGTTCATACTATTATAATTATAGTATTTGAACAATCAAATATAATCTTTATTTATGCGGTAAATAAAAGAAGAAAAAGAAAAGAAAGATCTCTTAAAGAGATCGTTTAAAGAATTCAGTCATGGTTTTAACAGTCTTCTTTCTGGTTTCTATATCACCAAAACCACCATGACCTACTTCACCATATTCAACATATTCAAAATCCTTGCCTTCTTTTCGTCCTAATTCTAAGAGTCGATCACGAAAGATTCGTGCTTGTGTTATTGGACATCTTGGATCATTGATTCCATGTAAAATAAGTAATTTTGCAGTCACGTTTTCAGCAAAATTTATCGCGCTGCGATCATACCAAAGGTCCTTATCATCTATGGGATTACCCATCTGTCGACTGAGGAAATATTTGTAATGGGGCATTGATTCTTCAAACATTTTAAAGAAATCGGATATACCAATCCAAGCAAATCCTGCTTTCCAATGTTCAGGCGCTTTCGTGACAGCAATGAAAGTCATAAAGCCTCCATATGAACCACCACCAACACCAATTCTTTCTGGATCAACATATGGTAAGGTTTTGAGATATTCAGCAGCATAGACTACATCTTGTAAGTCTTTTCCACCCCAATCTTTTATGCAAGCATCTCGGAATTCTGTACCATATCCAGTACTTCCACGAATATTTGGATAGATTGCAACAAAACCTTCAGAAGAAATATATTGGTTGAAAGCACTAAACATTCTAAAGTATTGACCTGTAGGGCCACCATGAACTGAAACAATAGCAGGTAATTTTACTCCTTCTGGAACATCTTTTGGTTTGTAAATAATTGCAGGAATTTCTAATCCATCAAATGATTTGTATTTAATGTATTCAGGAACAATAAATGATTCTTTATCGATTGAACCATAACTAGCTTCCAAAATAACTTCATAAGAATCATTCGTTAAATCATACTGCCAAACTTCTGGAATTGATAGATCGCTTGAATAGAAGAAAATGATTTTTTCATCATTTAGCCATTGTATACTAAAAGCTAAACCATCAGGAATATTGATTTCCTTTATAGAACCAGTATCTAAATCATAAATAAATGGTTTAATTGTTGATTCGTGATTTCTCAAAATAGCTAATTGTTTGCCATTAGGGCTAAATTTGGAAGCCATTTCAGTTGATTTGCCATCACTTAACCATTTTATTTCTCCAGATTCAAGATAATATATCCCAACTTGATCAAGTCCAGATGCATCTGATTTGAAAGCAAAGCTTTTGCTATCAGGAGACCATGAAGCAAAATTATCATGAGACCCTTTTTCCGATATTCTCACAACTCGTTTCATATCACCGGTTTCTATATTATAAAGATAAATATCTTCATTTTCAAGATTAGTCTTCATTTCATTGGTGCCCATAGCTAACCATTTATCATCTGGACTCCAATCTCCTCCATCTACAGGAACATCTGAAGCTGATAATTGAGTAACTTCTGTTCCATCTCGCTTCATTTTATGAATATTTAATTGTCCAGATCGAGTACTCATAAAGCTAATCCATTCATTATCATTACTAATATCAATAACATGCTCTTGTGCATTAGGAGTGTCAGTTAATTGCTTAACATTACCTTCTAAATCTATCGACCATATGTCATTTTGTTCATTGCCACCTTTATCTTTTCCAAAGAAAATTTCCTTACCCACTTTGTCCCAAACGTAACCTGTTCTTGGGGCTCTTGGCAATTGGCCATTTGAGATTTGCTTATTCTCTTTGGTTTCAAGATCTAAAATATAAAGCTCAATTCGTCCAGTAACATCCCAATAATAAGCAAATTTAGTTTTATCTTCAGATAATTGTGGCATACTATAAGAAGGTAAACCTAGAAGCTCATCAAAAGGAAGTGGTTTTGGTTTGTATTCTTTCATACTTCTTTAATTCATTCAATGATAATTAAATCTTCTTAATCTTTTGAATGTTTGAAGACGAAAAATTACCATATCACATAAAATTAAAGAGTAAGCGATTCTTATATAAATAATATTTCAGATTTTTACTGAAAGATCTTAAATAGATTTAATAAAAAAACTTGATGTCATATAGGAAAAGTGAAGTAAATGGCTATAAAATTTTATTTAGAATCAACTTTTCGAAACATCTGGACATACAAACGTCAAACAGCTATTTGTTTCCTTGGCATTTTAATATCTATATCTGTTATAACATCACTTAGTGTCTGGTCTACTACTTCAGAAAATACTGTTATAAAGGATTTTCTTGAAGATCAAGATTTTGAGATTAAAGCTCGCTCTTATCTTACTTCAAGGCTTCCTGATATTAAGGATTGGTTGGATAATAATGATTTGGTAGAATCCACTCATTATATTTATTATAATTTAGCCTTCTTTAATGTAGAAGATAAATCACCTTTTTACAGATTTTGGCCTTTAGATGCTCAAGATGATATGAATGATCCCGCGACCATCTCAACTTTATTTCTCATTACAAATGATACCGTTAAAAGATTTGCTTCACAGTTTACCGTAAGAGGAGAATTTGACTTAAAAGAAAATGAAGTTCTTATTAGCGAAAGCCAAGCTTATCAAATTGAACAAGCTATGAATATTACTGTTACTCCTGGAACGGTCCTTAATTTAACAATAGCTAGAAATAGTGTTGATTTTGGTGTCTACGTCTTTCAGTATGAACCAGTCCATTTTTACAATATAACTATTCGTGGAATATATAGTCGGATTAATACAATAACTACTTTACAAGAATCCTTTTCTAACGACTTTATAGATAATTCAATTATTTTTCTTCAAGAGAATATGTTTCAAGATGATCTTGAACGAATGGAAGACAATGGGCTCTATCCATTATTAGTTGCAAAATGTAAAAGTGATGAATTAATAAAAGATGGAATAGATCAAATAATGCCCAAGTTAATGCAGTTGTCAGAATATTTAACGATTGATATTTCAACTGCTTTAGTAACGATTCTTAATACTCCTTTAGAAAATATCCAACAAACTTTTAGTAAAGCTAAAACAACTCTTGTCATTCTTGCTCCTGTAGCAATGTTAGGAATTATTCTTTCTCTGGTTTCTTCAAATATCATACTTGAAAAACGGAAATTAGAAATTAGTATATACCAAGAAAAATGTGGGCAAAGATGGCAAATAATAGGTTCTTTGTTGATTGAATTTTCAATAGTTTCACTAATAGCAATAATTATTGGAATTTTAATTTCAGTGCTGTTAGCTGCATTTATACCAGCTATAGCTTCACAAGAATTGACATATTCAAATTATAGTTATTTTCTCCATAATTTAAATATAAAATATTGGCCCATTGCTGTTTCTGCTGCAGCAATATTTTCTATTACTATCATCTATACTATAATTAAAGTAAACAAAATGGTTTCATTAGAGCTATCAGAAAGAGATCTAACGTTTAGAGCGAAATTGCAGAAAGGTATAGCTATTGGATTCTTAGGCTTGATAACTTTAGCAGCAATAATTGTCTTTATTGTATTAACAATCATCTTCCAGAAAAATAGTTCAAATGCTTATAGCTTTTCCAATACTGATACGAAAAATAGTTCTTTACTTTTTATTTTACTATCATTTATTATTGTCTTAGTAGCAATACTATTGGCCATAGGAATATTTGAACTTCTAGGAAAAATGAAAGGTTTCTATAATGTTTTTATGAAAAGAAATTCATTATTTTTAATTAATAATCTCAAACATTCAAAATACAAATTTAACACTCTCATTATCGTTGTTTTTATTATAACAGCATCCACAATATATTCCATAACCATATTAGATACTCTCCAGAAAACTAGTAATGCTTACCAATATTATAATAATGGTTCGGATTTACGTATAAAAACGTTAGATACTTCCTATACATATCAAGATACACTTGCTTCAATAGACGGCATAGAAGCAGTTATGCCAATACTACAGACAAGTGGAAAATACGGTGCAGAAACTGTTACTGTAATAGGAATAAATGCTTCTATCTATGCTGAGCTTGGACGATGGGATTCAAGTAGTATACCCAATAATAATTTTCCTAGTGAATATAGTGATTATTTAATAGCTGATTGGATGAGTGATCTGAAATCAAATATTAATGGTTCAATAATAAGTGACTTTCTAGCTAATAAATATGAAATTCCTTTAGCTGATGATATCACAATAACTACCCTACCAATAGGTGTGAGTTATGGAGTTGATCATTTTGTAGTGAAGGGTATATTCCATTCTGCACCAGGTTTAGGACTACTGTCAGGAGTAAATATAGATTTAAATCAGCCAAATGATCACATTATGATAGTAAATTTAGAGAAAATAATAGATTTTTATTATATTACTACAACAAATCTTTTCTTTGCAAAAATTTTACCTGATGCTAATTTAGATCTAATCATAGAAGAATTATCAACATTAAATATAGTAGTAGAGGTAAATCCTTCATTAGTATCAAAAGGATTTGGTGAACGATATGTCAATAATTATGTACCATCAACAGAAATCTTTCTTATAGCACAAATCATTCTAACAAATCTTATTGGTATAATAATCATTGCAAATACTGCTGATTTTATTCTTGATAAACGAAAACAAGAAAGTGCTATACTCAAAGCATTTGGTAATACTGATAGAAATTTCGTAAAATTAATTTATAGTGAATTATTTTTAATAGATTTTACAGCAATTTTATTTGGGTCAGCAATTGGAATTTCTTCAGCATTTATTACTACACTACTTATGGTGCCATTCTTCGAAATTAATCTTATATTGCCCATGCAATTTTCAACAGGTTATCTCTACTTAATTATATTCATAGTCTATTTAATCAGCTTTTCATTCATAGCTGTAATTCCTTCAATTATCAAATTACGACGAGTTAAAATTGCTGAAAATATTAAAGATGAAACAGCAAGTGCTTATTAACACTAGCATCTTTTTTTCATTCAATTAGATTTTATGGACAAAAATATTAAAAAGAATGAAATGAATGAAAAATCTCATGTCGCAAGTAGTTGCAAGAACATTTGATATCGATTTCATCTATTTGGATTTAATCCTAGTATCTATTTGGATTATATTATTATTAGTACGTCGAAGATACAAAGAAATTCTCTTTGGTCTTTTTGGTTTTGGAGTAGTCTATTTTACAGATGCTGTAATGTGGTATACCTTAAAAGAAACAAGACATATAGAAATTGAAAATGACGTTATCGGACCTTACCTATTTTTAGCTTATTTTTCATTCACTTATGGATTGATTATGTTTTCTTTTGCACCACTAATGTTCAACAAAACAATACATTACCTTGAGAAGCTACTCTGGGCAGTTTTACTTTATGGTGGTTGGTTAACTATTGCACTTATTTCTCAGCACATTGGTTGGAATAATACTGAATTAGTTATTTGGCGAGATATGACCGACTCAAGGTTAGGACAAATTTTAATGGCTGTTATCGGGTATCTGGTTCTACTGATTTGGAAAATCGTTTCCGAATTTACAGAAGTTTTCCCATTCAATTTGATGAAGACTGTTAAATGGTGGTATTTTGGGATACTGATAACAGTAGGTATATTCATCCATTTCTCAATGGAATCAACATTATGGATAGCAAATATTCGGCCTTCAGATTGGGTGGTCTTAGTAACAAATAGTCTACTGGAATTTAATACAGGAATACCAATTCTATTTGCTATGTGGATAACCCTTAACCAAAAGGATTACAAAGCAAAAATAGCTCCAAAAGAAGAAGAAATACAAGTAGATTTGGAATTAGTAAATCCTGAACCTATAAAAAATATTCAAGAGTGAAATTTATATTTCACTTTTATCTTTCTTATTTACCATCTTCATTACAATTTTGTGTTAACATATTCATGTTCGATTCTATCAATAGGATCCTCGGGTGGTTTGGGATTCTGGAAATATCTGATCGTATAATACATCAAGTAAACAATTATGAAAGCAGGTAATAGCATTGCAAAGATTATCCAATATGGCCAATCATATGTAAAACCAATAATAATCCACATTGAATACAATAATGAAATAACTATACCATATATTCTGTAAAATCTGAAGTTAATATATGACAAATGAAAATTCACCTTTTCTTACTTTTATATTAGTAAACTTCTTTTAAAAGCTATGTAATTTGTATTGTTTTTTTAACATTAAGTTTTTATTTAACAAAGCTTTCAACGAATGTATGTCATCTATTTCCAACAATATGAAAAATGATTTTGGACCTTGGGCGTTGATTGCAGGAGCTTCTGAAGGATTAGGGGCTGCTTTTGCTAGAGAAATTGCTAGTAAGGGTATCAATGTTGCTTTAATAGCAAGACAAAAGGATTTACTTGATGAACTTTCAAAAGAATTTAAAACAAAATATCAAGTCGAAACAAAAATATTACAAATGGATTTGGCTTCACCAGATATTTTGGAAAAAGTCAAATCAGCAACCAAGGATTTAGAAATTGGTCTTTTAGTTTATAATGCAGCAGTTAGCCTTATTGGAGCCTTTCATAATTTTGAGATTGAACAGCATTTGAAAACTATTGAGGTAAATTGTAAAGCTCCAATACTATTAACATATTATTTTGGCAAAAAAATGAAAGAAAGAGGTTCCGGAGGAATTATATTGATGTCCTCACTTGCTGGTTTGCAAGGTAACCCATTACATGCTCATTATAGTGCTACAAAAGGATATAATATGAATCTTGCTGAAGCTCTTTGGTATGAAATGAAAAATCATGGAGTTAAAGTAATGGCTTGTGTTGCTGGTGCTACAAGAACACCCAATTATGTTAATTCTAAACCTAAAAGGGCTGGCTTAATAGATCCGAAACCTATGGAACCAAGCAAAGTAGCAAAAGGAGCATTAAAGAGTCTTTGGAAAAATAAACCATATCATATTCCTGGTGCTCAAAATAGATTCTATGCATTTATTATGAGACGATTACAATCAAGAAAATCAACTATAAAGATGATGGGTAATATTGCTATGAAAATGTATGGTGATGAAAAAAATCATAGTAGTAAATAATATCCTCATCCTTATTTTTTCCTAAAAAGACTAATAAAAAGTAATAAATTACTTATAATCAACTTACTGATATGATTCAACTCTCTCGAGAACAAGCACAAAGATTTATCCTCCACAAACAGGGATTACTTACCAATAATCAATTGAATTCATCTTTAGATGTCGTAAAACGAATTCATAATATACAAATTGATACCATTTCTGTTGTTTCAAGATCTCATAATTTGATTTTATTCAATCGTTTTAATGGATATATAGAAAAAACTATTTGGGATTTATTAGAACAAAAAGAAGTATTCGAATTCTGGTCTCATGCAATGTGTTTTCTGCCCATAGAAGAATATCCATACTATCTTTGGAAAGCTAAATTATTTTCTGAAGGAATTGGTTCATGGTGGGCTGGTTGGGCAGAAAAAAGCAAACACATAATTGAAGAAGTTTATGAATATGTCAAGAAAAATGGTCCAACAACTAGCTCTGATTTCAAAAATACCAGTAAGAAACCAGGTGGTTGGTGGAATTGGAAGGATGAAAAGGCTGCATTAGATATACTCTATAGCTTAGGAAAATTAATGATCAGTTATAGAAAGAATTTTCAAAGATATTATGATTTGACTGAAAGAGTTTTACCAGCACGAATTAGTAATGAACCTTTACCAAAAGATGAATTACCTAATTATTTGCTTAAAATTGTCTTATCATCAATTGGAATAGTAAATTATGACGAATTAAAAACTTATACTGGAAATGCTATTGCTAAATTTATTTGGAAAAACAATAAGAAGAATGCGATTGAATTTCTCGATCAAAACGTAGAAGATGGATTATTAGAAACAGTAGCTATTGATGGGATAAATGAAAATTTTTACATGTTAGCCTCAGAATGTAAGGAAATTTCAAAGATAGATAATTTTACCAATGATTATATAGCTTTTATAAGTCCTTTTGATAATCTTATTCGAGAAAGATATTTGCCTGAGAAATTTTGGAATTTTGAATATAAAATAGAATGTTATGTTCCTGAACCAAAAAGAAAATATGGTTATTATGTATTGCCAATTTTAGATAACAGTCAATTCATAGGAAGAACAGATGTGAAAGTTCATAGAAAAGAACAAAAGTTAGAACTGAAATCAATTTATTTTGAGTCAAATATTCATATTGATGATGATATACTTGAGAGATTTTACAAGGGATTACAAAAATTCGCTAACTTCCATGAATGTAAAGAAATAGTAATTGGTAATGTATATCCTAAAGATTATGAAAATCAAATAAAATCATTGATTATATGAGTAACTTTTTTATAATTCTGAGTGTTTCATAAAAAGAACTTAATAATTACTAACTATTAAAGTGATAACAACTATGAGAGTAGAAACAGTACCTATAGGTAAAAGAGATAGAGCTAGAAAAATAATCGACATATTTCTTGTAACATTTTTTATTTTTAATTTCATCTTTATTTGTTACATGTTCGATTTAGAACAATTGGTTGTTTCAGGTGATGATCATTTATATAATTGGCCTTTAACGGACTATCCAATTTGGCCTCCAAAATTTATTGTTGATTTAAATCACTGGGTAGGCACAAATATGGATCCTGCTTTATTAGCTCGAGAAACTTGGTGGCAAGCAACAATTTGGATTGATGTAGTGCTTTTTGGTCCATTCTATGCAATTGCTACATACGCTTTTATTAGAGGTAAAAATTGGATTCGAATGCCAAGTATTATCTGGGCTTCAATAATGCTCACAAATGTGACTATTATTATGATCAATGAATTTGTATTATACCCAACTAATGATATGTGGTATGGAATGGTATTAGCGAATCTATTATGGATACTAACACCTATACTCGTTTATATTCGAATGGCACTCTACCCACAAACATTTGGTGGTGATAGATACAAGTTTAAAGAAAAGACTTCTGCAGTAGAATCGTAGTTTTTAATTAATTTTAATACTCTTTCAAAAAGAGTATTTCACTTTTTTTTCATTGTTTTGTATGAAAAATTAATAAAGTAGAGAGTTAACTTAAATTAGAAATAAAGGAGATATTAAACATGGATCTAGGACCATTGTGGTTTGTTATTGCTCTATTAGGATCATTTTTTAGTGGCTCAATTCCTTACGCTGTAATTATTGGCAAACGCAGAACAGGAAAGGATTTAAGAAATTTCAATATTGGAAATCCTGGTGGATTTAATGCTGTTATGACATATGGGCTACCTATTGGTTTAACAGTTATTTTTGTAGATATTTTGAAAGGATTGATTCCTATTGCATTAATAGATTGGGGATTTTCAAAATATTACCTAGGAAATTCGATTTGGTATCTACTCGCTGTTACATTGGGACCCGCGTTATGTATTCTAGGTCATAATCATTCACCTTTCCTCGGATTTAAAGGTGGACGTGGTTCAGCAGTTTTTATAGGTACACTCCTGTGGGTGAATCCATTAGTTTTAATCTGTTATTTCTTACCTTTTGGCATAATGATTGGGTTATTCAAAATACCAACAAGGGTTTCAACAATTCTATCTGCAATATTTTACATCCCAGCTGCATTGTTTATGCCTATAACTGCACCTTGGGGACTTGACATTCTAGCAGGATGGAATCTTCCATCAGGTAACCCATTCCTTTATATGATACCCTTTTTCATAGCATTAGGAATGCTTTTAGCTCAACTTCCACGACATTATCCGAGTCTCGTTGCAGCTGCTAAAGGTGAAGAATGGACTCTAAAAGTAACTGAAGGGCAACAGTTTTCAGAAAAATTTGAAACCAAAAAAGAAGAAGCATAGGAATTGCTAAAATTCTATCTTCTTTTGTTTTTTCTTTCCTTAAAATTAGCAGATAATACTTCCCTCTAATTTATCCCATGTTCGGTTCTTCTAATAATTTCATCTTGGAGTTTGGTTCCAAGATTAATAAAGTAATCACTATATCCTGCTACTCTAACAATTAAGTCACGATGTTTTTCTGGATTTTTCTGTGCTTCTCGTAAAGTTTCAGCAGAGACAACATTGAATTGAATATGATGTCCACTCATTTTGAAATAAGCTCGAACAAGATGTGAAATTTTCATTATACCTTCATCTGTTGCTAGGAAATTAGGAGTGAATTTTTGATTTAGCAATGTTCCACCAGTTCTTATATGATCAATTTTACCTGCGGATTTTAATACTGCTGTAGGTCCATGTGTATCAGTTCCTTGAACAGGAGATATTCCTTCCGATAATGGTTCTGCACTTTTTCGTCCATCTGGAGTAGCACCTATAACACTGCCAAAATAAACGTGAACTGTGGTAGGTAATAGATTAATTCGATAATTGCCATTTTTGGTATTAGGTCTACCGTCAACTGCTGAAAAATAGATTTCGAAAACTCTTTTCATAATACTATCAGCATAATCATCATCGTTACCATATTTTGGTGTATTACAAACTAGCGTTTGTCTTAGATTTTCTTTTTTATCAAAATTATTTTTTAATGCTTCAAGAAGTTCTTTCATTGTGAGAAATTTCTTGTCGAAAATATTATACTTGATAGATGTTAAAGAATCAGTTATACTTCCTAAACCTACTCCTTGGATATAGCTTGAGTTATATCTTGCTCCTCCAGCGTTGTAATCTTTTCCTTTCTTTATGCAATCATCAATTATTATAGAAAGAAATGGTGCTGGGAGATATTTGGCCCAAAGTCTTTCAATGATATTATTACCTTTAATTTTAATATCAATAAAATAATTGACTTGTTTTTTATAAGCATCAAACAATTCATCAAAAGTTTTGAATGTGATAACATCCCCTGTTTCCAATCCAATTTTTTTGCCAGTACGAGTATCTATACCATTATTCAAAGTAACCTCTAAAATTTTCACTAGATTGAAATAGCCAGTTAAAATGTATGCTTCCTTCCCAAAAGCTCCTGTTTCAACACACCCACTTGCTCCACCATTTCGAGCATCTTGAACTGATTTACCAACACGTATCATTTCTTTAACAATGGAATCAGTATTAAAAATCGAAGGTTGACCAAATCCTGTCTTAATGATTTTTAGTGCTCGTTTGAGAAAATCATTAGGTGTTAAATTACTTATTTGAACCATAGAACTTGGTTGTAAAATACGCATTTCTTCGATAACATCAAGTATCAAATATGATAATTCATTTACTCCATCTGTTCCATCTTCTTTCAATCCCCCGAGATTAATAGTACAAAAATCGGTATAAGTGTTACTTTCTTCTGCTGTGACTCCTACTTTTGGTGGTGCTGGTTGATTATTAAATTTCACCCAGAATGCTTGTAACAGTTCTTTAGCTTGTTCTTTAGTTAATGTTCCTTGGTCCAATTCTTTCTTATAAAATGGATAAAGGTGTTGATCTAATCTTCCTGGATTAAAAGAATCCCAAGTGTTTAATTCAGTAATAACTCCTAGATGAACAAACCAATAATGCTGTAAAGCTTCCCTAAAAGTGCGAGGAGCATTAGCTGGAACAAATTCACAAACAATAGCTATTTCTAATAATTCAGCTTTTTGTTTTTCATCATTTGTTTTCTGAGCTTCTTTTCTTGCTTCTTCTGCGTAACGCTTAGCGAATAAAATCAACGCATCTGCTGCTATCGTCATCGCTTTTAATTGCTCTCGTTTATCAAACGCTTCTGGATCAGTTATAAAGTCCAATTCAGCTATGCTTTTAGCAATCTCTTCTTTGAAATCATTAAATCCTTTAATAAACACTTTTTTATCAGCAACAGTATGTCCTGGAGCTCGTTGTTCCATAAATTCAGTAAATATCCCTGCTTCGTAAGCATTTATCCATTCTTGATCAACCTCAGAAAATATTCTATCTCTTATTGATCGTTCTTTCCAGAAAGGAATAATAATATCTCTAGTAATTTGTTTGGTTTCATCATCAACTTTAAAGGAAATCTTTCCACGACTATCTAAAATTTCAAGGTCTTCCATACTATGGCAACATATCTCAGGATAAGTTGGTGTTGCTTGTGGTAAGGGTCCTCGTTCTCCAACAATGATTTCTCCTTCATTAATACAAATAGCTTTATTTTCGAGAATATACTTGAAAGCCAGTGCTCTTGAAACTGGTACTGAAACTCTCTCAGCTTTACCACTTTTATAAAATTCAGTTATAAGTTTAGCTCGTTCGATATTCAAAGAGGGAATTGCATTTCTACTTTGATCACGTAATTTGCTAATTCTGGCATTCATTATTATTCCTCAATTTTGATTACTAAATTATAACTCTCAAGTTTTTCTTTCACAGCTATTAATTCTTCTTTAGTAGGTTCTTTAATATCTTTCATTCGGTTTATTTTGTTCAGTTTATTATATTTCTCCTCTCCTATCTTATGAAAGCGTAATAGTTCGACTTGAGTAATATTTAATTCTGAAAGAAATTTTCCAATTTGCTCTAAATCTTTAGAAGAGGTATTTATTGTTGGAATAACAGGTATTCGAATAATAATTTTCTTATTCATTTTTACTAGTAATTTCAAATTTGTTAGTATTTGTTCATTAGAAACGCCTGTATAACGTTTGTGCATTTCATTATCTATTAGCTTGATGTCATAGAGAAATAAATCTACTTTTTTAGCTATTTTTTTCATAATATCTGAAGAAACACAACCAGCAGTATCTATAGTAGTATGAATATTCTTCTTTTTACACAAGTCTAACAAAATCAATAGAAATTCAGGTTGCATTAAAGGTTCCCCACCTGAAAAAGTTACTCCACCATTAGATTCTTCATAAAATATTTGATCTTTTTCGATTTCAACCATTACATCTCGAGCAGTAACTTCTTGACCAATAATTTCTTTTGTTCCGGGACATGATTTAGAAATATTATTTGAAATTACTTGTTTGGTAATAAATTCAGGTTCTAGCTTTTGACTTTCAGGATTATGGCACCACCAACAGTTCATAGGGCACCCCTTAAAAAAGACTGTTGTCCGTATACCGGGTCCATCATGAATAGCAAATTTCTTGATATCAAAAATTATTCCACGAACTTCCATGTACAAATGAGATAAATTATGTAATAATAAATTTAGCTTTAAAAATAATAAAAGAATATCAAATTGATTTAAAAATTCTAATTTTATCCAACAAATTTTTTTTCCTAAATCGGCAATAATATATATCGAATATATTTCAATAATTGCTTATGACAAAAAATGATTTTGAAGATGTAAGAATCTTAAATAATTTCTATCAAACCTCTAGCTTCTTCCCCATGCCGGTAGTTCTAGTTAGCACCTTTTCTGAATCAGGTCAAATCAACTTAGGACCATACTCATTATGTTTTCCATTTAGAATTGCAGGCGATGGACGCTGGGCTGTGAAATTAAATGCGCGAAGTAATAGTAATACTGCTATGAACATTATTCGAACAGGTGTTTGTTCCATTAATTTTATTCCTGATGATAAAAAATACATGGAAAATTGTGTAATGCTTGGTTTCCCAGGTGAAACTACAGAAGAAAAAATGAAAAACAGTAAATTTACTTTAATTCCTTCCCAAAGAGTAGAGAATGAAAGAGTAATTGGGAAAAATTATCCAGATATTGTTGCAGAAGCTTTCCAAGTTTATGAATGCTCAGTAGACAAGGAAATACCAATTGAAATTGATGAGGTAACAACAGAATGCCATATGATACTTCGAATAGATAAGATAGTAATGAAATCCCGTTATAAGAAAACTCTTCTTGAAGGTACAAATGACTTTCCTAAAATTCCTATTGATTTTGGTTTTAGAAATAATGCGTATTTCTGGTTCACACCTTCTGCTAAACCATACAAATTAGCAATCCCTGAATCTAAAGGTATTGATGTTAGTACTGTAAGATTTGCTGTAGAACGTATTGATCCAGATATTAAATGGACAGATGAAGCGTGTGAAAAAATCATAAAAGTCCCTCGAGTATTCTTGAGTACTGTAATTAAACAGATCAACGAAAAAGCAAGAGAAAATGGCATTGCTTTGGTTGATGCTGAATTTATGGATTTTGTTCGAGATAAACGCGCAGAAGAAAAAGGTAAGTAGTTAGCTATAGATCAATAACCATTTGATCATCAGCTATCAAAAATCCTTTTTCTAAAACTCTTTTTCTCTCTTCACTTTTTAAATCCAAAATTGGATTTGAATGATTAAAGTGAGTAAAATAAATTTGTGTTTTTAGATTTCCGAGTATCTCAATTGTTTCTTCAATAGGTGGATGAGGAACTTCTTGAAGATTTGGCAATTCTTGCTTAGAGTAAAAAGTACCATCAATTATAGCTATATCAACATTAGCTATTTTTTCTATTATTTCATTTGTCCATCTATCAATATCCGGTAAATAAAGAATGCTTTTTGAAGCTGCAATGATAAACCCAACTGTATCTGCATATTCATTTCTATGTGGCACTTGAAAAGCTTTTATTCTGAAATTCTCGAGAGGATATTCAAATTCATTATTCATAGAAAACAGTACTAAATTTCCTCTATCTAATAAATGGTCAAAAGGGTGTTTAGTTTTCAAGAATTCACTCATTTTATTTGAACAAAAAACTTGAATTTGTTTAGTATCTATACATTCTTTCCCTAAAGACCACAATCCTGCAATATGACCAAAGTGCGCATGGGTAAGGAAAATTCCTGATATTGGTAAATTTGATTGGTTTTTCACTTTTTTTACATGTTTATTCAAGATGTTTACTTGATACTTTAAATCTGGCGAAGCATCAAAAACATAACAAAACTCTTTCAATTCATCATACAAAGCGATTGATGGACCAAATCTTCTTGCTTTGTTATTATTCTTTGCTTCAAAACAATTTTGACAATTGCAACCTATTTGGGGTACACCAGCATCCTGAGCAGTTCCTAAGAATAGAATTTTCATAATTGAATAAAAACAGAAATCTTCTTTAACTTTTTCTTACAAATATTATTTGGTGTTTAAATTGTTTGGAGATAAACCTAAAAATGTGGGTGTTAAAGAGATATTTTCTTTTGCTATCTTCTTTTTTGTAGCGTTTTCATTAGTTTGGTTATTTATGTCATAGCAAGGTCCTACTAGAGCATCTTATACCCTCTCGCAAAGATGGGATTTAGATAATGATAATATTAATAGACCAAATGATGGCGAGATAAAAAGTTTTAGAACAAATTCTTCTGAATTATTTAATAGACAGAAATTAGAAAACAATGCTTTGTGTAAAATTAATATAGAAGCTATTATGAATCTGCATCCCTATTGATGTTTATATTTTCTTTCTATTCTTTTCTTATTTTCTTTCAATTAGGCCTTTAATTGATATTAACCATTGATCCAAATCACGTATTAGCCAAGCAGCTGAATCTGTTTGACCATTTTCGTTTGTAAAAATAACTTTGAGTAATAAACGATTTTTAGTTTTTCCCAAATGCCATTTAGTCGTATCCACTTTAATAATGCTTGAAATAGGAATACTAGTTTTTCTCTTGGGCATCCACATCTCAAAAAAAAGTTCATCTGAGGTAAGTAGAAGAACACCATTCCCTCGTATTTGCCAAACACCTGATGATTCTTGCCCAAAGAAATTTGCTCCAGCAAACACTCTAATAATGTCTTTATCATCGAATTGTTTGATAATCGTTTCACTTCTTTTAACGAACATTGTTTCTTCCTATTCCATTTGCTTCTAGTTACTGAAAAAGATTCATAATTATTTCAATGTGTATATTAAAACACATTAAACTTATTGCCCTACAAGTTTTTGTGCTTCTTCATAAGTAAAAATTCTTTCAGTTATTTTTGGGCCAGTGTTTGTTAATTCTTTTATGAATTCTTCTGCAAGCTTAACCAATGGTGTGTCATGAGCAGCTTTATTGGTACCTAAATCAACATATGTGCAATTAGAAAGGGCATTTGATACTTTACGTGAGAATTCGCTACTATGAGCCTTATCGGTTGAAGCACCAATTAGTATTATTCGATTCATTATTTTAGGCAGAAGATGCCAACCATTATATTTATTAGCATTTCTAATAACCACTTTCCTCATTTTCTTGAAATCTGCTTCAAGAATAGCTCGTGTATATTGTTTAAGTTGCTCAGGTTCTTTTTCAGCGTCTACTGTTCTATGTTTGAGATGCCATCTTATATAAGGTTTCATTATTGTAAAAACAAATGCTGGCATAATATGCAATATTTTAGGAACTGCCTTAGGAAAAATAACCTCTACACCAGGACTTATTAAAATAGATCCAATGGGTCTGAGTGTTTTTGCAGCTAAATTCTCTAGAATTAAAGAACCTCCCATAGAGCTAGAGATTGTAATATATTTCTTTTCATTCAAACCAAGAGACTTTTCAATACAATCAAGATCCTTCATCATTTCAGGAATTTTCATCGTTGCTTTTTTAACCAATTTACTGGTGATTTTTTCCCTACTTTCTATATAATGAACGGTATAATGTTCATTTAGTTCTTTCACAACCTTCTCCCAACGAGGAAAAACTGTCAATAATCCTGGAATGAACAGTATTTCAACATCTTCATAAGGTTCAGATTGGTTGTCAAAAGTAAGTGTTCGTAATTCACATCCATCGAAGACTTTAACATATTTTTCTTTGCCTTTAAGTTCAAAATCTGTTTTCATGGAAGTTAATTTATCAATTTGCTTTTTTCTCATTCAGATATCACTCGTTTAGTTACGTTTTATTTTAACATTGGATTATTCTTTGGATTCTGGTTTTATATGATACTGATAATTTAGTCTTTTTGTCATTTTATAAACGATAACAATACTGATAGCTGTAAGTAGAGTAATAATAAAACCAAAAATCATACCATATGTAGGTAATATAAGATAGTCAGGTTGTTGGTTATTAATTAATCCTAGTTGCCAATATGGTATTAACGCTCCAGCAATATTTGAAATCCAATGTAAAAGGATTACTGCAAGTACACTTTTATTTGTGTTATTGTAAATCCATGTATAGAAAATTGAGCTTGTAGTAGTTATTAATAAAAATGCCCAAATTGGAATGTAAGATTGGGTTGTACCATCGATGAAATGTAGTGGTATATGCCATAAACTCCAAAAAATTCCTACTATTATGCTTGAGATTAAAGGTGAACGTCTTTTTTGTAATTTCTCTAAAGCATAACCTCTCCAACCAAATTCTTCACCTAATGGTCCACCTACAAAGAAGCTAATGACAATAGCCCCTAAATATAAACCAGTGTCCTCATAATAACCAGAAACTAAAGTATAGCCATCTAATGGTAATGTAAATAGAAAAGCTAATGCTGCCATTGTAGGAAAAAGTAAAAATATCGGAATTAACCATATTTTACTAAAATTACCATTTATTCCTTTTTTAAATAGTAATTCAATATTTTTCTTCCCCTCAAAAATAGCTATAGTAATTATTGCTGCAATTGTAGGACCAAATGTTGCTAATCCTCCAAGGACTAGTTTACCCCAATCAGGAAGAACAATAATTGAATATGAATTAAGTATGTTGGGAATTTGTAAAATCCAGGTAATTGCATAAGCTAGAATGAAAAACACTAGTAGACCTACTACTCGCTTTTTTTCTTTATGATTTTCTTGAATTTCTTTAGCGATGTATTGATCATCAGTTATTTCTTTATTTTCGGCCATCATTAAACTACCATAAATAAATTATTTATTTTAAAAGATATGAAATAAGATAGCAAATATATTCATATTTAAAAAATTTAGGTAAAAAGAAGGTGCTTTTTAGAAAAATGACTGAAATAAAACACTTTTTTGGAATGATAAAACCAACCCGTGATGATTTTCTGACTAACTTTACATCAAACGATGAAAAAATTATGTCTGAGCATTTTGAATATCTAAAAGATCTTTTGAGAAAAAGCAAATTAGTAGTAGCTGGTCCAGTACTTAATGAAAAAGAACCATTTGGTATTTTAATATTTGAATGTCAAACTTTAGAAGAAGCTGAAAAGCTATTCAAAGATGATCCATCAGTAAAAGCTGGTATACAACAAATTAAATTATTGGAACCTTTTAGATTGTCTTTATATCGATAGCAAATCCCTTGTGTAATAATAACCTTTTTTATTACTAAATAACCACTTTTTAAACTAATATCTTAACAGTGGTATAACTTATGGTTGGAGCATGGTTAGGTTCTTCAATGATTATCTTACCATTTATTGGTGCATTATTACTATTAATAGTTGGAAAATGGAAGGCTGATACAACAGGATTCGTTATGTGGATAGGGATGTTAGTTTTAGCGATAAGCTATTTTAGAACAAATATTGGGGTAGCGTTTATAGCATCCATTGCAGGATTTATTAAATCCTATCCAATTGCATTAATGGTTTGTACGAGTATCTTTATGATTACCTATATGCAAAAAACAGGTGCATTACAACGGATAACTGTAGCATTTAAAACTCTAGGGGGAGAAGGGAAAGAGCCTTTTCAAATTATGTTCATAAACATTGGTTTGGGTTGTTTCCTAGTATCTATTGGAGCTACTCCAGTAACAATGCTTCCTCCAATTATGTTAGCAATAGGTTATTCTGCTAGATCTTCAGTAGCTTTACCTTCCATAGGTTATGATCCATTAACAACATTTGCTCTTCTCGCAATTCCTGCAGTAATCTTTCAACAAACCATTTCTGGTTTATTTGGTTTAGATCCTATTTTTCCAACTTTAGCTTATAGTGGATTTATTTTCTCATTATTTATGCCGGTAGTAACAACAGGGATTGCTTTGGGTATGCTCTTTATTGCTGGCGGTAGAAAAATGCTATTTAGAAAAGATTCACTTTTATTTGCTTTAGTTGGAGGTTTAGTTGCTGGTGGTTCAGCTATTTTAGTAAATGGTCTTGCTTATCGATTTCAACTTGATGGATTGGTTCCTTTAACAGGTTTAGTAGCAGGATTATTGACATGTCTAGCAATGCTGCTTTTGGCAGTTATTATGAAATATAAGATAGTAGATAATAATAATCTAACAGAAGAAGACATTAAAATAAAGGAATCAATGCCTTTATGGAAAGCACTTATGCCTTGGATAATTTTAGTTGTTTTATGTGGAATCACCAATTTTATACCTCAAGTTTTTGAATTTTTATTCACAACTTTATCAATGAAAATTTACATCAGTGGAGCTAGTCCTATTTCGTTACAGGTTTTTTGGAACGCTTGGTTCTGGGTTATAGTTGCTACTGTTTTATCCATGCCTTTTCTTGGTGTTAAGAAAATACTCAAAGATACTTTGAAAACTTGGTCACGCCGAGCTATACGACCTGTATTTGCTGCAGCAATATTCTTCTCAGTAGCATTTGTTATGACTTATTCGGGTGCAACAGGCGAGATAGTCGATGGTTCATGGGTAATCGATAATGCTCATAATATGATTTCTACTCTGGCTATAACCACAGAAAATATTTTTGGGAAATATTATCCACTTATTGTTCCTTTTGTTGGATTACTTGGTGGTTTTGTAAGTGGTAGTGAAACATCCTCAATAGCAATGTTTACACGTTTCCATTTCTTTACAGGAGAAGGAATTGGAACATCACCTGTTGGACTAGTAATTCTCGGTGCTGCAAATGGCATTGGTGGTGGATTAGCCAGTGTTTTAAGTCCAGCTAAAATACAAAATGCGACAGCTGTTATAGATAAACAAGGAATGGAAGGAGAAATCATCAAGAAAACTGCGCCAATAGCTTTACTAATGGTTGCTTCTGTGTCAATTATCACTCTTTGTTGGTCACAAGGATATGCTGCATGGCAGTGGGTGGTAGCATTCATAATTGGTATAGCGATTATAACAATCATTTTCTTAGGTTTTTATGGCTTGTCACTTCTACGCAAGAGAAGAGCAATGAAAAAAGAAAAAATAGACATCATGAAAGACGAGGAGGATTTCCTATGATTTTAGAAATATTAGCTTATATATCAGTAGGATTGATAGTTTTTGGCTGGTTACTAACGTTCATTATGGATACCCAAAAGAAATTTAATAACAAAAAAGAAGCTAAAAAGAAATTAGCTGCCATCTTAGCGGAGGATTAAATATGGGGATACTAACTGCTGAGATAGTTACGATAATTGGGCTTTCAATAATTATATTGGTTGGAGCTTTAATGCTTTTTTTCATAATGGTAGATGTTTTCAAAATAGGAAATGAAAAAGCAGAAAGAGCGAGAAAGAAAATTAGAGAATCAATCACAAAGAAAAATATAGAAGAAGAATAAAAAAATTTGAAATGGGTAAGCAAAAGCTTACCATTTTTCACCAATTTCATTGAGCCAGATTTCAGATGCTTTTTCAGCTGCTACTCTAAAACCAGCATCATCACCTTTTGCACCTTTCTCAATGGCAATAATCAATTCTTGTGAGATAGTGAAGATAGATTGTAGAACTAAGTTTAGTAATGGGGGAATGGTTTCATCTGTAAGAAGATTCTCAAGTTTTTCTAACATTTCAGCATTTGCTTTTCTTGTTTCTTCAAATTCTCGTTCAAGAATCGCATTTAAACCTGTTCTTGTAGATTGTATAAGATCTAAAAACACTGATTGTTTTTCAGGGGATAATTCACTGATCAATTTCTCAATAGATTCGACTTTTTGTTTAATTGGTTCTTTTATAATTTTCTCTTCTGTTTCTATCGGTTCATAGGGATAGACTTGTTGTTCAGGTTGTTCTGCTTGATAGTAATCAACTGGTTTTTCTTGCGTTTGTTGATAGTCAGTTTGATAAGAATAATCAGTAGATGGTTCATCTCCTAAGCTGATTTCCTCAAAATCACATTCATCTACTAGCTCCATGTTATCTGCAAGGCCAAAATACTCTTGGACTAAGATACTTGCACCACTAAATGTTTCATTAGTAATAATTAAATCCTCTGAGCTTAAAAGATGATTATAATCCTTTTCAAAGGCTAAAGTAAATGCAATTATTTTTTCTTTATGAATTGGTTTGATCTTATTTAACATAAGTACAGAGTCGCCATATTTGCCTGGACAGATAAGTACTTTCTTTTCGCCAACATCCACTGATTGTAATTTTAGTTTAGATTTTTCACCTGTGATTTCTTCCAGTACACCACGTATTCCTGCCATTGCTCCACCAAAAAGCAAATCATCTTTTACTGATTGTGGTTTATTGATCATATAGACACATGGGATACCATTTAGAATATAAGCAGCTGTTACAATTTCATTTTTCCATCCCAAGTTAACGACTCTTTTACGAACAACAACACTAAAGACAATAATGAAAATAAAGAATGCAACAAGTCCTGCTGAGAAGTATATGAGATTTCTCCCTTGTAAGAAAGGTGGTAAAGCATTTTGCTTGACCAAATCAATATTATATGTCCCAATTATAGTATTTCCCGCAAGATCACTTATTTGAATTTTTATTATGTATTCATCATAAGGTATTGCAGAAAGATTTAACACAAGAACATAAACTCCTAAAGTAGGAGTACTATCAATAGTTGGAGTCATTACATATGAATTATTGATTGTATCACTGATGAACCAAACTTGAACTGCTGCTAGACCTTGATTATCACTAACAATAACTGAGATTGTTATATTGGTTTCAGTTTTTAGTACTGGTATTTCAATGGGTCCATCGGTACTTTCAGTGACAGAAATATCATGTATTGATAAACCAAGAATTCCAGGTAATAGAGTATCTACATAGAATGATCGCGTTTGCACTGTTTCTCTATCATAAGAATCCACAACAATTATAGTTAGTGAATGAAGCCCTTGTATTAGAAGCATGAGTTCAATTATGACTACAAAGTCAAATGGAACCATTAGGATACCAGATGAATAATCAAACGTTTGATCCTTATCATCATCAACATAAATATAAATTGCTTTTACTCCCGAACGAGGATGAGTTACTGAAAGTTCAAATTCGAATGTTCCAGTATTAATATAGAAAGGATCTTGTAAATTGATGGAAAATTCTGGTAAAAGTAAGAAGACATTTAAATTAATAATAGATTTAGCTTGATTTGATGCTTTGTCCCAGATTTCTACTGTTATTGTAGCAATACCTATAGTATCACCTAATAAGAGATATTGTGACGATTTGTCTTGATACCAAGTATCAATTGTAGTTGTTCCTACTTTGATTACTATCTTTGAAATACCACTACCACTATCTGATCCTTCCCATGTTAAGAGAATAAGATTTGAAAAAACATATGAATTATTTAATGGGAGTAAAATATTTACATATGGCTTTAGTTGATCAACAGATACCCAACGATAATCAGTATAGGTAATTAATGGATTTGTAGTATATGCAACTAGTGTGACATTGAAGGTTTGATAAGAATCAAAGGGAATACTTCCAAAATCTTCTAAATCCACTAATTGGCTTCTTGAAGTATTGTCTAGAATGGTGTATTCAAGTGAGTTATTAATATAGATTTCAAATGATGATACATTATCAATATTAGCAACTATCCAATTCATTGTAAACTGTGTGCTTGAAATAAAACTAATAAATGCTACTGGATTCGTAATACTCATTTCTTCTAAATAAGAATTACGAGTGACAATTATAGTATCTTCAGCTAAGTTATCTAGATAGTCAATTGCTTGAACAGTTATTGTATAACTTTTATCAGTAGTTAGTGGAATTGCTAGTGATGTTGTACCCGGATTGTTAATTGTCATATAAAGTACAGAATCGACATAAACATTGTATAGTGATACCCCTGAACCTGTATCACTACTTTCCCAAGAGACGACAACATAATTTATGCTTGTATTAAAATTATTAACAGGATTAAGGATTTGTAAAGTAGGGTTATCTGTATCAACAATTGCAATTATTAAATCTTGTTCACTGTTACCTGCCAAGTCATAAGTTGTTACTATAATATTTTTCGATCCTTCATTTACAAGATCAATAGTTGCTTCAGTAAGAACACCAGAATACTTTGAAACACCATTTATAGTAACTTCGGAATGGTCAATTGCTGTTCCACCATAATTATCATAGCAAACCCATTTTAGATTCAAAACAGTATTTGAAGTAATAAAGTAGTCAGGATGAGAGGTGATGTTTACAAAAGGTTTAACTGAATCCTTTGTAATAATATTCAAATCTGAACCACTGTTACCAGCTTTATCATAAGCAATTACTCTTATAGAATAATCTTTGTCTATTCCTAAAGTAACTGGTGCAGAAGTGATTTCTGTAGTAGAGTAATCAATTCCATCTTTCTGAATTTTATAATAACTAATACCACTCAATTGATCAGTTGCAGACCATTGAACTGTTATTATTGTACTCATTACTGCTGATTCGTCGATTGGAGTGGTAATTGTTATCTCAGGTGCAGTAGTATCTCTTATAACGTTGATAGTTTCACGACCAGTATTAGTTGCATCATCAACAGCTAAAACAGTTATATTATAATTCCCATCACCTAAAGTTAAGGTAACTGGGTAAGTATTTAGACTTGTGGAACCTTGATAGGTTTCATTCACATAAATCTCATAATGATTAAAATCACCATTAATATCAGAATAATTAAGGACTAAATTAAAGGGAATACTACCAACATAAGCATTATTTTCCGGGCTAAGGATGAATACTTCTGGAGAATTTAAGTTTACAGTAACCTCAGTAATTGCTGAATCATTTTTTCCTGTAATATCGTATCCATTAACAAGAATTTGACTTGTACCCTCTAACAAACTTAAAATTATACCAGTTTGTGATCCTCCTGCTCTAGCAACAAAAGCGTCTTCAACATAAACATCAAAATGATGCATTTCGAAATCATCAATTGCAGACCAAGTAACACTAACAGTTGTATCTGTACGAGTTGAACCATAACTTGGTGAAATAATATTAACTATTGGAGCTTGCGATTTTCCTAGACTAATTATTTGCCCGAAATTATCACCAAAGAAGAGTTCATTTTCAGAATCTTTGTCTAAATCATAAATAACCATTGCTTCTCTTTTACCTGGAGAATGTCCTAAATCACTTTGCCATTCTATCGTATAAGATAAATTATCACTTCCACTATCAGAGATATTTAAAATATAAATTGTACCATTTCCTGCTCCTACTATTAATTCATTAGCGCCATCCATATCAATATCCCCACAAGTTACCCCTCCACCCATATTCGGAACTATTGAACAATTGATTATCAATTCAATTGGAGCATGTGTCCCACTAAAGTTATTTTTCCCAAATATTTTCAAGTAATTCTTTCCAACTATTACCGTCTCAGTTATACCATCGTTGTCCACATCATCAACTAGAATTGAATGAGCGAATTGATCCAAAGTAGAACTTGAAGATGTTCCAGGAAGATCATCTTCACTATTATCATAATAATTTCCTAAAAATCCGACTTGATCTATTTTTAATGCTGTTGTTGAGAGACTCTCATCACTAGTAATTTGACAAGCATAAAGCAATTCTTCAATTGAATCATCATCCATATCGGCAACTTCAAGAGCTAATACTCTTTGAGTTAGACTTCCAAGTGCTGTACCAGGATTATATGATTTATCTAAATCAAAAATATCTATTCCACTTACATTATAATTAAGAATAATTAGGTCTCCACCTAAAACAACCTTATTATCTCCTACAACAATTTCAGCTTTACCATCATCATTGACATCACCAATTGCTATATATCCTACAAAATTTCTTGTATGAACATATGCATTTTCACAATTATCAAAATTAATATTTGCTGCATTCCAATCAAAGAATCTTAAAATTCTATTTTCAGTACTACAAATGTAAATTTCATCCTCACCATTTTCATCAAAATCATAGGTAGCAATCCCCATAGGAGTGATCATTTTTGACTGATGGCTGGTTAACCATGAAGCCCAAATACGTTTAAAATCACCACCATCATAATCATAAATTGCTAAAAGATTCGAATCCCCACTAACAGTGCGATTTGAACCAACAATTAATTCTAAATCACCGTCTCCGTCTATATCACCAGTTGCTAGGTATGTTCCATTATTCATACCAACAGCACCAGTTTTGATGTTAGTATTTTCCTCAACAACATATTGAGCATAATATGATGCTTTACTAGTATCTTTTCCAATATAGAGGTCACCCCATCCTGAAGGAGTTAGCCAAATTTGACCAGGTTCACTGCTATAACCAGGCCAAGTAGCAGAATCTTTAGTAATAGAATAATAATCATCAAAAGCTTCAACACCAAATCCTGTAATATTTCCAGGTGAAACTTGCATAACATTTAATGGGATTCTGATTTCATATTGCATATGATCTGTAGCTGAAAATTCAGAATCTGTAAAAGCTGAATCTATTAGGATATTCGTTGTTGGTAAAGCAACCCCTGGGCTAGCATATTCTTCATGTAACCATTTATCTTGTATTTCAGAATATTTTAAGAAAGAAACAGCTAACGTTGTACTATTATCCATATATAGTACTGCTCTATCAGCATTAGTCAAAATACCATTATGGTCAATATCTAAATACACTGCACAACCCCAAGCAAGACTTGGGTTATCATCGGTATACTCAGTCATATCTAAACCAATGTAGAGATTGGTATTATCATTTTGTATTAAAAGTTTGGAACTAGGTGAGTTTGTTTCATCAAACATACTATAAACAGCAGCTGAAGACCATTCATTTGAAAGATCATTTAAACTAAACCCTATAGCACCATCAAGTGTTGGAGCAGTGTCATTCCACAAGGAAAAGATCTCTGTTGGAGTAGCTATAGCAGAATGAGCTGAACCAAAATTATTTGGTGAATTAAAAATTAAAATAGGTATAATAAATGATAAGACCATTAAAATTAATGTAAGTGAACGCTTCACACTATACTTTTTTAGACTGAGTATTTTGCTTTTCATTACTGAAAACTCCAATTTGTAATTCATAGATTACCTTATAGACATCTCTAAAGTTGCAATTTAGCATTATTTAATTTTCTAATATTAATTTAGATTCATACAACAAGAAACAATAATATATTTTCGGTAGAAGCAAAATTAAAATAAATAACAAGTAATCACATAAAATTGTGCTTTTTATGGCTAAATTAGAAAGAATTGTTGTTTATGGTTGTCCTGGTAGCGGCAAATCAACCTTAGCTAAAAGTCTTGGACGAATTTTAAACATCGATTTCATACATCTTGATGATGTTTTCTGGTTTCCCGATTGGCAAATGCCAACAGATGAATTATTCCGTAAAATGGTTGCTGATGAATTATATAGGAACTCATGGGTAATTGATGGAAATTATTCTCGAGTAAGAGATATGATCTTACCCAAAGCAACTTATGCGATAATTATTGATTTACCTCTTTATATTCCTATATGGAGGTTGATCATTCGTACATTCGGTCGAAATAATAACCTAATAAAACATATTCCTACCCCTTTGCCTAAAAGAATTGAAGAGAGTGAATCAAAAGAAAAACTCATTTATTCAATTTTTGATCTTTCACGATATGCTGTTAAATACAAAATAAGTAAATTAAAACCAATAGTAGATGAAGTTAAGAATACCTTAGGGGAGGGTAAATATGTTATCTTAAAAAGACCTTATGAAATTAATAATCTTTTAAATAAAATTAAAGAAATAAAAAACAAAGAAAGAAAATAAAGTATTAGTTTTCAGCTAATTTAACTTTGATTTTCTTTACTAATTCTTCGCTTTCTTTTGAATCAGTTAAAAATTCAATTTTATCTGGAGATGAAATACCCAGGCCAAGTTCTACTGCGCGTTTAAGTTGTTCTTGTTCAAAAATAGGTCCTTTCATAACTTCCGGAGTTGTTCCTAATAACCGTAAGATTGCTACACCAACAGCATCAACTGCAACTCTATCTGTTCCAGCAACGAAAACATTAGCTTCTTTTAGCGTTCCTTCCATAGGTCCTCCATCTACAAAAGTGAGGATACCATCCATTATTATTAAGTCTGGTTTGTATGGAATGTTCATTTCAGCTATCATTTTTCTTTGGTGTTCCGATGAATGCAATTCTCGCATGTACTCATAACCATCTCGAGGTACTAACCCTGTAGCATTCTTCAATGAAAGGGTAAAATGTCCACCATATTGATGGGTTTTCAAACAACAAGTCTCTACAACACATTCAGCATTTTTGTAAATTTTAGCAAATAAAAAACCATTCTTCCAATGACTTCCCTTTGGTTGTACTAACTCATACTCTTCCTTTGGGATAGTTGAAAGATTTAATACCGAGAAATCAAGTTTTTTTGCTAACTCATAAACTCCTTTTTTCTGAAATACTTCTTCGGTATTCGCTGGCCCACTGCGTTCTGCAAGAGTTATAGATTTTGCACCCATTTCTTTTAATTTAATAATCATCTGTTTGAGTGTATCCATATGAGTTGAAGCTGGTGCTGGATCTGCTGTGTTAAAATTTGGTTTGACGATGACATTTTTACCTTTTACAGGATTAATTCCAAGAAGTTCAAATGATTTATTGACACCATAAATTCTATCTTTTGTTGATATAACAGCTATTTTAGTCATTTTTTTCACACCTTAAAGTAATATAATGTAACATTACTAGTTTAAAAAATCTTTATTTTAGTTTCTAAATCATCTTTAATTTAGTAAAATGATATTTTATTTATTTTTGTTGTTTGTAACTTCCATTAAGTATATAATAATAATTATTATATAATTAACATAATTTTCTTTTTGGAGAGTAATGAAGACTGCCTAAAAAAATACCTTAATTATATCATTAGGAAGCATTGTTGTGCTTTTAATGTTATCAGCTGCATTTGTAATTGCCCCAACTCAAGTTGGTACAGTTTTTAGTTGTAGAAGTGCTGATCCTTTAATTGATGGAACAATTCATCAAATACCAGAATGGGAAAAAGGAAAACCAATCAATGTAAAATTATACAATCTTATTGATGAATCAGATACATTAATGGTACAAATACAATCGGTATATGGTGAAGATAATCTAATTTATTTTGGTATAGTAATACCACATGAGGCATTAGACCCAGAAGATTACTTTTTCATTATATTTAGACAACGTGATTCCACTCCTTTTGTTAATCCTCCTTACAATAAAGATGGTAGTTTTGGAAAAGAACATGATCTTAAAATGATGTGGTTACATAATAACCATACAACAGATGGTTTTACAAAAGATATAGGTTATACCTGGGCTGATGATGTTAGCAATGGAGGAATTGATAATGGCTTTGGCAAGTGTTATGATAATCGAACACACATACAAATTGAAATGAAATTTCCATTCAATTCTGGCGATAGTTTAGGTTATGACTTCAACCTTTATGTGAATGCAACAATTGAAATGTTCTTATGGTTCCATGATGAAAAGAAAGGAATAGATTACACTCAAATAAAAGAAACCTCTAATGATTTTGAGTATTTATTGTTAGATCTTTCCTGCACTGGAGCTATTCCATTACGATTAGAATTCATCTTTTTAGGTTTAATTAGTGTATCAGCATTAAGTATCATTATCAAGAAAAGAAGAGCTTAATTCTTCTTTTTTTTTCTTATTTTGTCAACTTAACAAAAAAGAGATAATGAATTATTTTTTATTTAATTACCTTACTTTTTTTAATGTAAAAGTATATTATTAACATGAGGGTTATTTTATGAGGAGACAAAAAGTATTATTACCTATTATGTTGTTTTTCTTTATTTTTGCGAGTTTACCAATAACTATTCAAGGTGCAGTTGAAAAGAAACCACTTTATTCCTGTGTGAGTGAGTTGCCACAAATTGATGGCTTTTTGAATCAAACAGAGTGGAATAATGCTATACCAATTAAAGTAAAAATGTATTCACTTTCAGATTATTCTTCAACCATTGAAATTGAAATTATGTCTTTACATAATTCTACAATGATTTGTTTTGGAGCAACAGTACCTGACAAGAATATTTCAACGGATGATGCACTTATTTTTTACTTCAAAACTAATACTAATAATGAATTGGTTACTACTTTTGTAGATGGATATTTTAATTTAAATTCAAATAATGATTGTAAATTAATACGAGCATTTTACAATTATTCCAGTGATTGTTTTACCTTAGGGAGTTATGATACAGTAACTGAAGATATAAATTATGATGGTACTAATGATGGACTTGGCAAAAGTCATTATGATGGTACATATGTAACTTTCGAGTGTATTTATCCATTAGATTCAGGAGATATAATAGGTCATGATTTTAAATTAGAAGAGAACAATTCGATTGAGTTTTTTTTACTCTATCTAAACGATTTAGCAAATCCTGAACATAGTCTTGTAAAATATGCACAAATTCGTATATTAGATGGCGATTTTGATTATCAGATTTTATATCTTAGTTGTCCCAGAAGATTGCCTGTTTCACTAACAAGTATTTTCACTGGCTTAGTAATTATTCCATTGATAAACATCATTAGAAAGAAAAAGAAATGACAAGCTAATATTTTTAGCTTGTATTTTTTATACATATTCAATAGTAGCTGGTGGTTTTTCAGTTACGTCAAAATAGACGTTTCTTACTTGAGTAATTTTCAAAAGGTCATCTCGTAATTTGGTAAGTAGATCAAAAGGCAAATTGGTTACAGTTGCAGTTCTCGCATCAATACTATTTACAGATCGGATGACAACATCATACTTACCTTCACTTTTCCCACCAAGTTCATAGAATAATCTTGTGTAATGTGTAAGTTCTCTACCTTGTTGTATTAAGTTGTCATAATTCCAATCACCAGAGACACATTTAGCAATATCATAAGTCCTCTTTCCATCTACTAAACCAGTAACTTCTGCTTCAGTTGCATCATCAAAAGTAGCAGCAAAGATTTGGAAAGGCTCTTGTTCACCTTTATCATTGATGATCATTGATTTCTTGTATTTAGAAATATAATAATCATCAACAGTTGATTCAACTAAATCATGAATTTTCTTTTGAAAAGCTAATTTCTCTTCAGTAACAGGACCAACTATTCGTGCAGCTAAAGCAGGACCTGGAAAGGCTTTACGGTAAACAAGCTCCAAAGGTAAACCTAAGTATTCTAATACTTCACGAACTTGATTCTTTGTTAAAGAAGCAACAGGTTGAACAGTAGCCTCAACATCGTAAGTAATCTCCACATTATGCTGGCTTTTTACAAATCCTTGACCTTTTTTGGCTTCTCTGAGAGCTTTTTCATCTTTAAAGGACATTGATTCCTTCAATTCATTTATTCCTGCACCAAAGCTCTCTTCAAGATCAGGTAATATTGTACCATCTGTTAACAATTGACATTTTTCTTCACGAATTATTTTATCAAAAGTGCTGGAATAAGCTTTTTTGAACAATTTTCGCTTCATTTCAGCATCCCCTTCCCCATAGATTTGCGGAAGGAATTCACTTCTGATATCAACAATTTTAACATCAGGAAAAGCTTTCTTGATGTGTTCAGATTCCTCTTTGCCGCGTATGATCCTCATTAATCCATGATCGATGAAAACTGGTAAAACATTTACTCCTGCTTTTTTTAATAAAAGATAAGCAGCAGAACTATCAATCCCACCTGATAATGCACAAAAAACCTTCTTATCTTTAACGTGCTTTTGAATAAATTCAACTGCACCCTCCACAAAGCTCTTGGTATTTGTATATTTGGTTAAATATCTGTGATTTTGCATAATTGAAATAATGTATTCAGTTTTATTAATATTTACTAAAAAAATTAAGGCGAGTAATCTAAATATCTTTTTAATTTGATTAGAAATATGGTGAATACTCACTTAACCATTAGTTTGATTGCTGGAGTTTAATTTTAAATAATAAAAATTCTTTAAAAAATTATAAAAAAATCAAGGAGAATGAATCTATAAATAAAATTCTCCTTCAGCCATTACTCTAGTTTTTCCATTTACTATTACATTACTTATAGTGTTATTTGTATACAAACATTTAACATTTAATCTGCTTGGTCGTTTAATTTCAAATCCTTGTTCAAAATGATAAAAGGTACCTGCTTGATGATTTTTAATGACATTATATTTCTCCAAATATGCTCCAAGTGGACCTGCTGCACTCCCTGTAGCAGGATCTTCTAGAACACCAACTGAAGGAGCAAACATTCGAACATGAACATGAGAATCATTGTGAATTGTTTCTTTAGTATAAACTAGAAGTTTTGAAGTAACAAAATCCTCCAAAAGGGAAAGTAATAATGGTACATCTAATTTGATTTTAGTGATACTTTTCATTGAATCTAAGGGTACTATAAGAAAAGGAAAACCTGTAGTAACAACTTGAATAGGATACTCATTTAAAATATCTGATGGTTCTATACCTAGTATATCAGCAATTGCTTCTTTATCTTTGAAGATTTCTAGGTATTGTGGTTCTGGTTGTATCATGCTTATTGAATCATCATCATTATATTCTACTTCTATTGGACCAATACCTAATTCTAAAGTAATTTGTTTTGAATTATTAAGAATTAATTTTTTGTATTTTATAACATGAGAAGTTCCTAAAGTTGGATGTCCAGCAAAATCTAATTCATTACCAGGTGTAAATATTCTCACTCGAAATTGACATTCTTTTAAAGTACTATCAAATAGAAAGGTTGATTCAGAAAAATTCATTTCTAAAGCCATACCTTGCATCTCTTCTTTTGAAAGATTACTATTTGCTTCTTCATTCCAATAAGTAGCTAATTGGTTTCCAGTAAATGAATACCTATCATCTACAAAAACACTTGTCTGTACATAAGGGATTTTTCTCATACTTACCACAATTAAATAATTATCTTCATAAAATTCTTTTATACTAAAAAAATATTAGTTCTATCTGAAGAAAATTGATATAAAAGAATGATTAACCATAAACAGCTAGGTGATTTCTTGCTAAGACAGACCCGTGAAGGAATCCAAAGTGCAGTGATTGCTTTTACTTTTGCAATAGAAAAAATGGATATAACAGAATTATTAACATATTTTGCTGATGACTGCGAAATAGAAATTCTAAATGTAACACTTACAGGTAAAGATGGTGCTCAAAAATGGCTAAACTGGATGTTTAATCATATTACTAAAATTAAATTTGAGCCTATCAAAACGATAATAGAAGGATCATCACATTTTGAAGAGTTTGTTATAAAAGCTAAAACAAAAGAAGGTAGTACAATCAAATCTAAACAAGCGAAAGTATTAACTTTTGAAAATTATAAAATTAAGAGTTTAAGATTGTATTTTGATAGATTGGATTTTGTTAATGCTGCTGCAGGAGATTTCTTTAGTAAAAAAATAGTTGAAAGAGTCAGTAAAAAATCACTAGAAGGTTTAGAATAAAAATCCAAAAAATCATAGAGTTGTTTTTATTCTAATTCTTGTTCAACTAATTTTTCAATTTCTAATGATTCTGCAGTAAAATTATAACTACTTTCAGGAGCTTTTTTATTTTCTATAATATCATCTAAGATCAGTAATTTATCATCTGGTACAAATTTTTCTTCTAATTCTTTCTGTTTTGCTTCTCTTTCCTTTCCAACTAAAGGCATCATTATGACTAAAGGAATCATTCCTAAAATATAAATAAAAGTAGTAATGATGAAGCAAAGATTAAAATTATTATTAATACCAATCAGGAAACCACCTATCACTGCTGATAGATTCCAGAAAAGTCCCCAAGCAATAGATTGAATAGAATTCCATACTCCTCTATTCTTCTTTGGTATGATGTCCATTAAAATAGATTGGCTTAATGGTTGCCCAGCATTCATAAAAGAACCTCTAAATATAAATAGAGGAACTAAAATCCAAAGTGGTGGATAAATAGTAATTAATGCTAAACAAGTTGTAGCAATAAATTGAACCAGAAAGATTGTTTGCACTCTACCTAATTTTAAGGATATTTTCTGTCCAAGAAGAGCAAAAATCCCTGTAGCTAAGGATGTTCCGCCCATAATAATCTGAAGCCAAATTGGTGATATTAAATACTGTTCAGAGAAAAATACTGGAAAGTATTTTATTGTCATACCAGCCCCAACTCCAATTATGAGATTAGCTGAAATTAATAAAATAGGGATTAATTTTTGTGATTTAACAGAATCTACTTTTAAAGCTAATCTACTTGTATTTTCTTCCTCTGTAGATTGGGCTACTTCTTCCGGAATTGATTCACTTTCCTTTCCTAGTGATTTTTTATCAGTGAAGAAATAAAGTAAGATGATTGATAAAACGGATATTGAAAAGCCTATATACATAACTTTCTTTAAAATAGGGATATCCCAATTGTTTCCAAAAATAGCAAATAAAATTGCACTAAGAAAAGGGCCAATAGCCCCTGCAACTTGATTAACCAAATGTACCCAAGAATATATTTTGGAACGATAGCCTGAAGTTACAGAATCAGCAAAAAGTGCTTCAATCGAAGGTCGTGTTAAAGCATTAAACATTCCAAATAGAAATAAAGAAATGAAAATATATACAAAATTATTCCCAAAAGCTATGAATGCAAGAGAAGCAAGACCAATTACTCCAGCTAATTTTAATATAATATCTCTTCTAAATCTATCAGCAAAAAAACCAGCGGGAAAGACAAAAATAGTCATAGTGATTCCTGATGCAGCTGATGTAAGACCAAGTATAACTGCTTGACTTAATCCCCAAAGTCCCCCTTCGATAGTACCAGCTAAAAGGTAAATATACATGCTTAATGCTGAGTACATCCAAACACCTTGCCCAAGTGAATTTAGAGCAGAATAACCAAAGATTAATTTTACATTATAATTCATTGACTTTATTATTTCTCGTGAAGAGATTTTGGAAGAAATTTCTAAATCCATTTAAGATCACATTGTTATATTTCAAAGTGTTTTAATAATCAATTATAATTAACCTTTAAAAAATGTTTTAATGTTTTCATTATTTAGTTACTAATCTTCTGTTCCAGAATATTTTTACTTTTAATTAAATAGTCATTTTAAATATAAAGTATTGTAATCTATTTACCAATTAGAGGATTCTGTTATTATGTTAGGAAAATTAGAGCAAACAATTGTCGATGTTGTAGATAATATACTCCCTTGTGTTGTTAGTGTTTCAACAACAGTTCTTGCACGTATCGATTTATTCAATCTCGCTCCAGTTCAAGGACAAGGTTCAGGAATAATTATCGATGAAGAAGGATTGATCCTTACTAATGCTCATGTAGTTAAAAAAGCTCAAAAAGTAGAGGTTCAATTACATAATGGTAAGAAACTGGAAGCAGTGGTTTTAGGAAGTATGCGTGAGCAAGATATTGCTATAATAAAAGTGCCTAAAGATAAAGATTTGAAAGTCATTAAATTAGGTGAGTCACGTTCACTTAAAGTAGGTCAATTTGCTATAGCACTCGGTAACGCTTTAGGTTTAGGAGTGAGTGTTACATTTGGATTAGTTAGTGCATTAAATCGAACAATTGGTACCCCAGAAATCCAATTAGAAGGACTAATTCAAACGACTGCTGATATAAATCCAGGAAATTCAGGTGGCGCATTATTGAATACTAGTGGGGAATTAATTGGTATACCAACAGCTGTAATTCAACATTCACAAGGTATGGGTTTTGCAATAGCGGTTGATTCAATTAAAGGTGTATTAGAAGAATTTCGTCGATCTGGAAAAATTAGTACCCCATGGTTGGGGGTTATTGGTTATACTATTGATAGTAAACTAGCAAATTACTATAAACTAGCAATTGAGAAAGGAGCTTTAATTCTTGACGTTCCAGATGGTCCAGCTAAAAAGGCTGGAATCAAACAAGGAGACATAATTATAGAATTTAATGGTGAAGTGGTTGAATCAATTCAAATGCTTACCCAAAAAATAAGCAAATTAAGAATTGGCGATGAAATATCTCTAAAAGTATTACGCGAATCAGAAATCATTGACTTTACTATAAATTTAGATAGAGCACCAAATTAGACTGCTCTCATCACCTTTTTTTCATTAACTACTTTTTTTGCACTGACATTAAGCTTAAAAGCAAGTAAAAGAATAGATAACCAAATCGGTGGTTCTTTAATTAATGAAACCTAAATGTTTGTGTTTAATTTATGTAGGACCAAAAGGATTAGAGAAAATTAGAAGCTACCCTGAAATATTAAAGAAGAAAATAGAAAATAAAATAATCTTAGCAAGTTTTCCATCAGATCCAACACAAAATAATTTTAATACAACGATGATTGAGAATTATTTCATAACAAGTTACCTTTTTTCAATTAGTGATGAAGAAAAAAGTAATTATTTTCTCTTTGTTGCTGCTTATGATAAAATTCTAGAAGATCCAGATTCAATAAGGGATTTCTTTGTTAAAATAATTGATGACCATAAAATTAGAAAAACACTATCAATTAAACAATTAGCTAACTCAATGCCAGAAATCTATCAACGTCTTGGCGATTCATATATTAAAACAAAAGTTGATGGTCGAGTAACCATAGAGATTAGCACTTCAAGTAGAAATAAGAAAAAGAAAGAGAAGAAGGATAAATTTGATGAGGATCTTTGGGGAGAAGAATAAAAAGTATAGATGATAATTTAATCTTACTATTACGATTTAGTTAGGTGAAAACTATGGATGCGTTAGAATTACTAAAAACAAGAAGAAGTATTAGAAAATATAAACAACAACCTGTAGAAGAAGATAAATTACTGAAATGTTTAGAAGCAGCTCGTTGGGCACCTTCAGCTTCAAATAAACAACCTTGGGAATTTATTGTAGTTAAAGATGAAAAAATGCGAAAGAAATTCGCTGAAATTCATCCATATGCAAAATTTGTTGCTGAAAGTCCAGTAGTTTTTATCCCATTAACTAATCCAGAAATTCATGCAAAATATCATATGTCAGATACAGCATTAACAATACTACATTTTATGATCGAAGCACATAGTCTGGGTTTAGGTACATGTTGGGCAGGTGTAATAGGTACTTCTTTTGAACCTGAATTGAAAAAACTGCTTAATGTGCCAAAACATCTTAATATCCTAGCTTTAGTTGCTCTTGGTTATCCTGACCAAACTCGCGAATCATCTCGAAAAGCTTTAGATGAGCTAATTCATTATGATGTATATTGACTGATAGAAGTATAAGCAAGGAATTTTCTAGAAATAAATAATGTACAAGTCAATATTTATTATAAATCTTTAAATAATAATTAAATCCATTTCTGTTTGTGAGTTATTTTGGAGTCACAAAAAAAGGATTTAAGAATCAGTCAAAAAATAGAGTATGAAATACAAGCAAATAAGCAATTAGTATATATAGGTTTTATTTTTATGTGTGCTAAATTCTTCATTGATTTACTTTTTGACTTATTTTCTATTTTCACAATAGGATTTTCTTTTTCTAATTTATTCACTATAATGTATTTTGTTAGAATAATACTACAAATATTCAGTGTTATCGGTACAGTTGTTCTAGTTATAGGTTTGACAAAATTAAGAAATAATTTTGCTGGTGCTTTTAATACTAGCCTGAAAAAAATAACCTTTTTTCTAGGTATTGGTTTTGGCTATTTGTATATATTTTCATTCAGCATAAATTTGATTACTCCTTCTTGGGGAATTTTTACTGAAATCATTTATGTAATTAATAGGATTGTAGGAATAGCAAGCTTTATTATAATAATTTTAGCTATAATTGAAATTAGAAAAGCAATAAATGAATTGGTGAAAATATTACCAACATATAATACCTCATTCTTATCTTTGTACCCAATTATAGCTTCCTATATTATTTTTTCAATTACAACAGTTCTTTCTATAGTATTCCATTATGTGGAATTTAATCTAACAATTTACTCTTATATTTATTATGCGCTAGCAATTTTATGCAACGTAGCACTTGGTTTGGGTATGATTGAAATAGGGACAAAATTCAAACAAATCAATGAATATGAAATAGCTCATCTCGCACAAATATCTCAAGAAAGGCAATCAATTACTGATTTTCCATTTAATGATGAAGACGAATCCATAAAGGATTTATGATGTTGAAATAAGTTATTTTAATTATTTCAACTTTAATCTTTTTTTTAAGATGAGATTACAGATAAGTGCATTTTTACTTTGTAAAAACTTAAATCAATTATTTTTGCTTTTTCTTTAGACAAATATCACATTCTTTTAAGATATCTAATCGTTGTCCAATAATATTATTACCTATTTCTGATTTAATTATCTGCCAAAATTCATCTATTGAATTAGATTCAAAATCAACTATACTATTACAATTTGGACAAATAATATTGATATGAATTGCTTGATTCGGATCAAATCTAGAATGACTGTTATACAAGCTTAATTCAGTAACAAGCCCGAGACTCTTTAATAAAGCAAGTGTTTTGTAAACAGTCGCTTGACTTATTGTTTTATATTCTTTTTTAATCTCAAAGTAGACTTTTTCTGCGGTTGGATGATCTTTGCTTTTAAGGATATATTTACAAATAGCAATACGTTGTAGAGTAGCCTTAAAATCATTTTTTCGTAAGAGATTTATTAACTCTTGATCATTTAAATCCGACATTATTTATCCACTCTTTTTTTCTATATTCTTACTATATAACTTTACACATTGGTAATTCTTTTTACGAAATTCTTAAATAATAATGATTATTAATTAATAATAGTTATTAATTAACTATAAATTCTTTTTCATTCGTAAGAGGAATTAATAATGACAAAAGAGAAAGAAAAAAGATTAACAACACATGCTGGAATACCTGTTCCTGATAATCAGAATTCTCTTACAGCTGGACCTAGAGGTCCCTTATTAGCTCAAGACTTTCAATTATTCGAAAAACTTGCTCACTTCAATCGAGAACGTATACCTGAGCGTATAGTACATGCTAAAGGTGCAGGTGCATTTGGTACCTTTACAGTTACTAATGATATAACAAAATATACAAAAGCAAAAGTTTTTTCCGAAGTAGGTAAAAAGACTGATTTGGTAGCACGTTTTTCAACCGTCGCAGGTGAAAAAGGATCTGCTGATACAGTACGAGATGTTCGTGGTTTTGCTGTAAAATTCTATACAGAAGAAGGAAACTGGGATATGGTGGGAAATAACACACCAGTCTTTTTTGTTCGTGATCCATTTAAATTCATGGATTTCATCCACTCTCAAAAAAGAGAACCTAACACTAATCTAAGATCAGATACTATGCAATGGGATTTCTGGTCTTTGAGTCCTGAAACATTACATCAAGTGACAATTTTATTCTCAGATAGAGGTATACCCTATGGTTTCACACATATGAACGGCTATAGCAGTCATACTTACAGTTTCATAAATAAAAACGATGAGCGATTTTGGATAAAATTCCATTTCAAGACAATGCAGGGTATCAAAAACTTCATGCAAGAAGAAGCTGATGAAATAGCTGGGAAGAATCCCGATTGGTCTACAGGAGATTTGTTTGATCGAATCCAAAAAGGAGAATTTCCAAAATGGAAAGTCCATGTTCAAATTATGCCTGAAAAAGAAGCTGAGAAATATAAATGGAATCCTTTTGATCTAACAAAAGTTTGGCCTCATGCTGATTATCCATTAATTGAAGTAGGAATAATGGAACTCAATAGGAATCCTTCAAATTATTTTGCTGAGATTGAACAAGCTGCTTTTGCTCCAGCTAATATCGTTCCTGGAATAAGTTTTTCACCTGACAAAATGCTTCAAGCAAGGACCTTTGCTTATACAGATGCTCATAGATATCGGTTAGGAGTAAATTATGAAACTATTCCTGTAAATAAACCAAAGGTTGAAGTTCATAGCTATAATCGCGATGGTTTAATGCGTCATGATGGAAATTTTGGTGCCAAAGTCAATTATGAACCAAATAGCTTTGGAGGACCAAAAGAAAATCCTGCATTTAAAGAACCTCCCTTAAAAATATCAGGTGATGCAGATAGATATGGACAACCTATTGTAGATGTTGATTTCCTTCAGCCTGGAGCATTATTCAATTTAATGAATAATGAAGAACAAGAGCGTTTAATCAAGAATATAGTTAGAAGTCTTAAAAAGACTCCAAAGGAAATACAAAAACGAATGGTTGAGCTATTTACTAGAGCTGATAAAAAATATGGTGCTGGTGTAGCAAAAGGATTAGAATTATAAGAAAAAATATAATTCTAATGTTTTCTTTTTTTTTAAAAAATTTATATAATATAATATACATTTTTAGTTATGGTTAATTCAAAAATTGCTTTATATCTTCTTCAAAAACAATCACTTATAAAACCACAAAAGAAATCTCACTATTTGGAGATCCTTAAAGATCATCTAGGATTACATTCAACCGATAATTTAACACCTTATTTATCACTGTGGAGTAGAATTGAAGATTTTGATCCTGAGCATCTTTTTAATGCAATAAATCAACATCAAGCTTTGCTAAAAAGAGCTTATAGAGGAACAGTTTTTGTGATACACAAGTCAATTTTAAGCTTGATAATAGACTCGAGTGAATATTTTACACTAAACTGGGTCAAAGGTTTTGTTAAATATAGTGTAAAAGAAGAATTCGATATTGATTTTTATAAACAAAAAATTATCACTCAATTCCAAGTTGGAAATCAATTTACAGTTAATGAGTTAAAAAAAGTGATTGATATAGATAAAAAAGGCGATTTTCTATCTCTATTTCTTCGGTATCTTGAATTAGAAGGAACTTTAGTTAGAGCACCTCAAAAATATATCACTGAAAATATTATCAATTATGGTTTATTAAATGATTTTTATCCAGATTTAAAAGAAGAAAAGATGTCTTCTGATAAAGCTATTTCTTCTCTTCTTAAATTTTATATTAATCAATATGGCCCAATTTCAATTGATGATTTTTGTTGGTGGCTGCCTTTAACAAAAACTAAAACAAAAGAAGTCCTTGAAATGATTAAGGATGATTTGATTGATTTAACTTTTGATAATAGAGAATGTTTAATGACCAAAGAAGATTTTAACAAATTTGAGAAATTTGATGAAACCTTAGATGAACCCATCATTAATTTCTTACCTTATGAAGATCATTTTCCAAAAGCTTATACTAATCGTTCATGGTTTTTATCACAAGAAAATCTGAAATATCTCTATGAAGTCGGGAGATTGGAATTAGGTCAATTACGACCTTCAATCTGGCTTAATAATGAAATTATTGGTCGGTGGGAGATTGATTATTTAGATTCAAAAAAGATTTCTGCTGAAGTTTCAATCAAATATTTGGACAAGAATAGAACGAAATCAGATGAAATCCAAACAAAAATAAATCAAAGAAAGAAAGAATTGGAAGAATTTTTGAATACTAAGCTTCTTCCCTTAGCAAATGAACGTTAGGATCTTCAAATCGCATTTCATTCTTTATTTCTTTAATATTCTCTCTAAATACAAAGATGAATCCTACTAACCAGAAGAAGTATAATATCGAACCCATTTGTGCTGCTAAACTAAAAACTGCTCCAGCGGTGTTTTCAAGGAAGTAGCCAATTTTGGCTAAAGCTAATACACCTGAAGCCATTGCTAACCATGAAACATTACTTTTTATTCCAGCAGATCTAAAGGATATAAAACCGAAAATACCTGCGCCTAACGTATAAACAAGAAGGAACGCTATAAGAGAAAGAATATTTGTGAGTTGTATTAAACTTAAGAATTGGTTGAATATAGCTGATGGATCACTAGAAGCATTATATGCTGGTACAACATTATAAAGAATATAATATTTTATGCTATAAATGCCTATCACAAATCCAGAACCAATTATAGATGCGATTAATGGAATTAATACTAAATATCGGGATTTTTTGTCAATAATATTTTTTCTCAAATACAAGAAGATAGTAATTGATGCTGGAAGGATAAAGACACCCATAATAAGATTGAAAGTGGTATCCATAGTGTGTATAAATAAATAATCTGTAAATCCAGCTATAACTTCTTCATAAGTTTGCCATTGGTATTTGTAAGTAAGAATAAAACTGATAATAATGGTTGTTACAGAGCAAAGAAAAACAATCGCACAAGAGATAATTCCAGCGATATTTAATTTTATTTTATTAATAGACAACATGTTCTTTCTCACGTAAAATACTTTCTGATGAATTATTTCTAAAAATTAATTCACTATTTTACTTATTAATTTGCTTACAAGATTCTCATATTAAAAGAGAGAAAAAAAGAAACTATGTTGGTATTTCAGTTTCTTTCTTTTTTATTAATATCATAATAAATCCAATAGCTATCATCCAAACTAGCATTAACACAAGATCAATAATCAAAATAATACCAAAAACTTGTTTTGTTGTGCCATGTCCAAATACTCCAACTGTTGGTATGCTTAAAATTCCTGTCACAATAGCTAATATATTAAGCCATTTTGGTAGGATAGATTTTTTGATGTCAATAATTGCAATTATAGCTATTCCTGTTGCTAAAGTTATTATCGTACCAATAATAACAAGAAAATCCTCAATAGTAACTAAAATGAAAGCTAAAGAAGCAATTTAGTTTTTCAAATTAGGGTCAATTTCAGAAACATAACTTGAAGCTAAGTTATTTCCTATTATTAAAGGAATAATATAACCAAGAGTTAATAAAATAACTCCATGATAAATTAATGCTGCTGGAATCCATTGCATCGGACTTTCCTTTTTCAAATATTGATAGAAACCTAAAATTGCTGGTATTGTAAATATTGAACCAAATATACCAAACCAACCATATGTAGCCATAAGATTTTTCACATCAAAAAAACCAACTAAATAGGTGCCTGCATCAACTATACTTTCAGGTTTTGTTAATCCAGCAATTATAGAAAAAATTGCTGTACCAATATAACACAATGCTGCAATAATTGAGCTTAATCCACAAAGTTTGATAAATTTATTTTCAATCATAGTCAAAAATAGATATGAATAGATTATATTTATTTTATGCTGATGGGATCAATTATTCCTTCTTGATCAAAAAAAGATTGTTTTACCAAGTTCAGTTCCAAGAATTTTCATTTTTGTTATGAATTTTTCTTTTTAAATTGTGATTTTTATAAAAATTATTAATTAATAAGATTAATACTAATTGTTATTACAAGTAATTTTAAGAAAATATTTGTTTGTGGTTTCAATGAGCTATACAATACGTGATTTTAAACCAGAAGATCTCCCTAGGCAAATAGATATAATGAAACAAGTTACTCGAGAGCTTTATCCAATTGTTCCATATGATTTGGATAAACATACAGTGGAAGGTTATAGGAGATTATACAGTAGACCAGGTTGGCACCCGGTGCCACTTAAAATGCTTATTGATTCAAAAGGAGAAATAGTAGGTTATTCAGGTTATGGAAATTATTTCAATGACCTTAGATTATTCTTTCCATATATAATTGGCGAACATCGCACGGATGAATTGATGCAGAGATTATTTGATGAAACAATGAAAGCTGTAAGAGAGATTCAACCAAATTTTACTACTAGTAGGATATTTGCTCGTAGTGATACTAATCTAACACAACATAACAAATTCATGTCAAAACAATCTTTTGAAGAGAGAAAAGAAGGCTTTCTAATAAAAATTGAAACTAATAAATTAGAACAAAAAATATCCTTTAGATTTAAAATTAAATTTTTTGAAAGAGAAGATATTGAAAGAGTTGCAGAATTTAGTAAATTAATTGCTACATATCAGAAACCATATTTCACTAATGAGGATTTAATTGAGAGAATTGAATTAGGTAATATTAAACCAAAAACACATATCATAATTGAAGAAGAAAATGAAATACTTGCAATCATTGGTCTTAGAATCGCTCAACTACCAAATCAAGATGGTAATGTTGCAGTTTTAAATTTGGAGTTGATTGATCAAGACAGAGAAGATCTAGAATTACGAAAAACACTATACACAGCTCTTTTCCCTATTTTCAAAGAATATCAAGTGAAGAATTTCAGTTTTGAAATACTTGAAGATTCAAAATCAAGATTTGCTTGTGAAGAGCTAGGATTTGAATATGTAGAAGGAATTGGTGGTATATATTATTATTTCAAATAAATAAAGAATTCACTTTTTTTTACTTTCGTTTATCTCCCTATAGTCTTTTTAAAACAGCATTTTTATATTTTACATTTGGAGCGTTCTGTATGTCTAAGAGTGAAGAGCTAAAAGTTGTGAGTCACTTTGGCAAAACTATGCCTTGGTTAGCAGATGCAGTACAGAAAGCTAATATTGCTTCTGATTTGAATGTTTCAGAAATTCAATCTGATATTAATATAACAAATAGATGTGCAATCTGCAAAGCTGGGAAAATGTTATGTGGAAAACAAAGTTGCCCTCTCCTTGCGAAAATTTATTCTTATCTAAGAATAAAACCTCATTATAATAAAGATATAATAGATGGTGCATCTCCCCCTGGTGTTTTCATTGGACATCATAGTTATCCAAGTGTTTTAGCAGGACCTCTTGTGCCACCAATTCAAGGAGACACGAGAATATTAGATGCTCCAGAAGATTGGTTTGGTAAATCGATGGAAGAAATTCTAGATATGCGATTTCAATTAGTTCGTGGTAAATATCGCGTTAATGTTAAAAAACCCGATCAAGGTGGACAAATATTAGATAATACTCGATTGCTAGGATTAACAGAGCGTTCAGTTGATGTAGACCTTTCATTTGACTCAAAACCAAATTCTACGTTTTCACTTAACGCTGATGCTCAACCAATGGGTCCTTCTGCAAATATTAAAAGTTTAAAATTATGTGATAATGTTAAAGCTGAAAGGAGACTCGAGAAAGCGTATTATGATACTGATCTTAAGTCAACTGATGCTGTTATTGACTTGTATAGAAACAATATTAGGTTATCAACAATTCAAAGAGCTTTTTCTGTCGGTTCGTTTGGATTAGAAAGTCAAAGAAAACTTGTTCCAACAAGATGGAGTATCACTGCAGTTGATAGTATGATTTCAAAAGAGTTTATGGAAGAAATCAAACAATTCCCAACGATAGATGAATTTAGAGTTTATGAAAGTGATTATTTAGATAATTGTTTTCAAATAATTATGCTGCCTGAGAATTGGAAATACGAATGTATTGAAGCTTGGTATCCTGGAACAATTTGGAATCCTTTTGATGAAAATATCCTCATGGCTGGTGATTGGGAAAGCTATCATGGACGAACCACTTATGCTCGGATAGGTGGTTGCTATTATGCTTCTAGATTAGCTGTTAATGATTTACTCAAAAAAGAAAGAAAACAAGCAGGTGTTTGTATCTTAAGAGAAATTCGTCCGGGTCATATTATGCCTTTAGGTGTTTGGTGTGTTCGTGAAAATGTAAGAAATGCTCTTAGACAAAAACCTTTGAAGTTTAGTTCCTTTAACGAAGTATTAACTCATGTTAGTGGTAAATTTAACATAAATCTAGATATCTGGATTAAAAATAGTCGATTTATTAAAGATACGCTCCATCAAAAAAAGATAACTGATTATTTTAGTTAACATCCAAATCTCATTAATTTGCTTGAACATTTAGCTATCTTTTAGTTTTTCATCGATATTCTTTAGTTCTGTAAGTATTTGAGAATATAATCCTGTAATATTTTTAGGTACGCTTGAGAAAGATTCTTTTTCCCTTAGATAAATTGGTGGGTCTAATAATCGAACTAAATTAAGGATTTCTTCGATCAAATCTTTAGCATAATAAATTCCTATTAATTTTCCCTCAGGTTCAGCTTTTGCTGCTTCACCTGCAGTTTGAATGATTACACTAGAAATACCGAAAAGAAAATCAAAAGGTCCTTGTCTAATAACTAAATTTGTAATTGTTCTAAAGGGTATAATAGCTCTTTTACGTACCACTAATCCTTTTGTTATAGAAATTTCTGTATCTAAGATTTCATAATGAATGATTTCAATATACTTTTTAGCAAAAACAGAAGTTAGTATCGATAATATCAATATAATACTTGTAATTATACAAACATAAATTAGAATTCTTAATGAGCTTTGACTTGGATAAATATTAAATGGGTTATAATCAATTACAGATTCAATAATAATTAATGGGAACCAAATAAATAAACTATAAATTATTGCAATAATGATATACCATTTCTTTTTTGTTTCTGGAGCAGGTTCGAATTGTTTTAAAGATCTACTTAGTTTAAATAATTGTAAATCACTAAATTGTTTTTTATCTTCACCTATTGACTTAACTTGTTTTAATATATCAATAATTTTTATACCAATTGTTGATAATCTATAATTCCCTTCACTTTCCTTTTCAATTAGACCTGTTAATTGTTTCAAATGAAAATTTAATTTTCCAGTGCTAAGGTTTAATTTCATCATTAAATCAGTATAACTTTGGTATTTGTTTTCATCGATTAAAAACAAAATTTGTTGTCGTAAATTATGTGAAATTGATTTTAACAACAATTCTGATTCTAATGCTAAATTTCGATCATGCATTGTAATCACTTTCAACTTTACTAATATCTCATCTTAATAATGAATATTATTTTCATTTAAAAAAAGTATGACAAGCATTCTTATCTGGAGTTTGACAAGTTTTCTTTTCAAAACGCTTTATATTGGCGTAACTCAATAGTCAATTTAGATCAAAATGACTGAAGATAAAAAAGAAATTTTTGGGCTTTATAAACAAAAAGTGCTTGAGGAGTTTACTCCGGATAAAAAGTATATATCACTATTAATAACAGGTTTAACATTAATCTTCCTAGTCGCTATTGGATCTATTTATGGTATTATCGCAGGCATCATTTCTGAAAATTTAAGTGGAACAGATTTTATACATGCTATTGTGATAGTTGCATATGTTCTTGCTGGAGTAGGTTTATTTGTTTATATTGTTGGAATAATTTTCATTTTTCCATACTATAATTCATTAAACTATACTTTTACGACACAAGAAATTGTAGTTAACAAAGGTTTTCTTGTTAAACGAACAAAAATAGTTCCATATCGAAATATAACCAATTTTGTCATGAGACGAGGAATACTTGATAGGCTCATTGGTGGTAGTAATTTTGGATCAATCCAAATTGAAACTGCAGGTCAAGGACCTCAACAAGGTCACCCCGAACAAAGATTAGTGGGAATATTGGATGTAAGTGGTTATACAGAAAAAATCCGTGGGATACTCGCCAAGATGAAAGGACAAGCTGCTTTATCAGCAGATATGGAAACTGCTTCTTCTCTTGATGAAGAAGATCTCCTTGTGAATATTTTAGAGGTATTAAAGGAAATTAAAAATAAATTATAAAATTTTTTTAATACTTTTTCTTTCTCATTTTTTTAAATTCAATTGGTACTTTAATGGTATAGCTAGTCACAATTTGTGACCTCTTTTTGAGTCTCTGTAATGAGTTCTAGAAAAGTGAATTCGCTTTATATATAAAAAAAGATAGTATTAGATTCAAGAACAAAATTCGGAGACAAAAAAAATGAGAAAACAAACCCAAGAACTCAAACAAAAAGTCAGAAAGGATTACGAGCAAACCAGAATCAAATTTGCAATGATCACTGGAGCTTAAAGTGGTCACTCTTATGCAGAGAGCTCATATAATGTGACCAGACATAGAATAAAACAGAACTAATACACAAGGTGAAAAAAATGAAAGAAACTCAAGTCAAAAATCAAGTCAAAAAAGATAGAGAAATGACCAGAATGAAATTCGCCCTCCTAAGTGGAGCATAATCCCTGAAAATTATTAAGGGAGGTTGAAGCTGTTCAAGAATTAATTCTTGAGCAACAATAATTTCATTCTGGTTTTTTTATTTGTAATATACGTTTTTTATTACAATTCTAATCAATAATTGAGTTTATCACAAATCTATTGATTCATCAATTTTGCTTATTTTATTTTCAGTTAGAGTTACTTCCTCTTCTAATACTGATGAGTTTATTGGTGGATAGCCTAATGTTTCTACCCAACGAATAGGGATAGGATTAATTAATTTGCCTTGAATATCAAGAGGATCTTTAAACAACCATTTTTTATCCTTCTTCATTTTAGATGGTGCTTTTAATATAGCTGCAAAGAGCCAATCAATTGAACCAATATAACGTCCTTTTTCCCACAACCAAAGTATTAGAAACCAGAGACCTAATTCTAATGCTAACATAAAGAATTCCCATTGAGTAGGTAAACCAAAGCTAGTTCGAAACATATCTGCATTTGGTGAATTAAATAATTTGAAAATACCCCACATACCAACTCTAAGGAATGCTTGAATTGATGCTAATGAGTAGACAGTTAATGACATTACTCCTGCACGTCGACTTATACGAGAAATTCGTAGATGACGTTCGACATTTAGTTTTCTATTAAATTCAATCGCAGCAAAAACAGTCAGAACAACACTCAGAAGTAATCCAATTGTAACAAAGACATACCATGTTGGATGAACATGGAAATTCGCTGTCATATTAATCAATTCATCAGTTGGCAGAGTTAAGGCTTTGTCGATAACTAGAAACCAAAAAACACCAAAGACAATGTTTAACCCAGCAATACCATATCCCCATGCTAAGAACTTCTTTTTATTAGGTTTATTATCCTGCGAAATGTAAATGCCAATTATAGAACCGACTACACTATAAGCAAAATGTGGCATGAGTGGTGATTCTTGGGAAACAAATTGATTTGTAAACAGACGTACAATATAATCCCACCATCCTATTTCACCTAAATGACCCAGGTGATCCCCATGTTGAAAATCTATTCCCCAAAGATTATTTGCTGCTTGATGAACATAGGGTGCAGGTATAACGAATAACAATCCTAGAATTGTGAAAACTATTGCCCCAACATAAGGTTTCCTTAATTTATCATTTTTAGATAATAGGAAGAATACTACAGCTGAAATCATCATAGCCCAGGCAATATTGGCAAATTGATCAGCATGATAAATTCTCCACCATTCAACTTGAGCAGTACCAGTTTCTACTAAACTTTTTGAGATACTCCATTCTGCAAGAAAAATATAGAAGAACATCGCCCAAATCCAGAGAACAATTCCTTTTAAGAACTCTCGTCGTAAGATAACTTTTCGAGGAACACCTGCTTTGAGTTGTTTACTCATGGTATACCAGTGAACAGAAGCACTTATCAATAAAAACAAACCACGCCAATGACCAAAAATTATGATGAAACCCATTTGAATAAAACCAAAAGCATTTAATGCCCCTAAGTCGCCTGCTTCTGCAAGTCCCTGTACTTGACTTGTTAACATGAAAAAATGAACCATTAGATTACCAAGAATAGCCCATCCTCGAATGATATCAAATGACAAGATTCGTTCTGACATAATGGAATTAGGTTATCTTAGTAATAAAAAAAGATATTGTCGAAAGTAAAATTCATTCGATTTAGTACAGGTTTTAGCATTATTCTTGATTTACATATTTCATTATTCTAGTCTTTAGATAAAATATAAATAGACTTATTCCTATCCATAGGAATATCTTCAAGGAGAACACAAATTTGACTTATGCTGAATCATTTGATGGAACAAAGATTTATTATGAAATTAAAGGTGAAGGAACACCGATTATTTTACTACCAAGTTGTGGAGTAACTACTGATTTTTGGAAATATCAACGCCCTTTAAGTTCAAAATACAAGCTTGTCATGATCGATATTGCAGGAGTGGGAAAATCAGAGCAAATTAGAAAGGAATATACCTATCCATCCTTCGCTCGAGATGTTAAAGCTGTAGTTGAAAAAGAGCAATTAAAAAATGTTATATTATTAGGTCATGGATCAGGAGCTGCTGTAGCTCTTGAAGCTGCAGTAGTATTAAAAAATAAAATTAAAGGAATTATCTCAGTTGATTCACTAATTCCTCATTCTGTTTATTATGGCAAAAGAGCAACCCAAGAAGAAATTGATGAGGTTATGAGTTATTATGAAGGAAATTATCAAGAATATTATGATAATTTACTAAGGGGTATGTTAGGTGATAGAGTAGCACCTGATATTGTTGAGTGGGTAGTTTCAATTGCAGGATATGATGTAAATGACCCAGCAATCCTACGAGAGATTGTTAGGATTATGTTACCTCACAATTATCATGAAATTATCGATCAAATTTCTTGCCCAATAAAATATCTTCTTCAAGAGTATTATAGAAACTCTGAAAGTGTTTTATCAGAACAAAAAGAGGCTAAATTTATAGATGGTGTAGGGCATATGATGAATATTGAAAAACCTGAGATATTTAATCAAATGATTATTGATTTTGTTATAGAATTAGAAAAATAAGATAACTGATAGACTAAATATCAGATTTTTCATTTGAACTAAATTAAAATAAATACTTACAAATCTTAATCCTATGCTAATATTGCTATAATTATACTTAGTATATAGATTGTTTCATCAAAATATTTACTCTTTTTATATTTAGTTAAAATACTTTAAAAAAAATATATTACTTGAGATTTTTCTCTAATTTCTTTTTTTTTTCGAGTGTTTTTTAAGTGTTACAAAATTAACAAAGGTTTTTTTAAAACTATAATCATTTTTACTTTATGATATCAATTAAAGAAAAAACAACTATTGATGATTGGGAAGGGTTATTACAAGAATATCTTATAGATGATCGCCATCTTAGAGATAAAGATCAAATTGTTAATATTATATCTAAATTAAAAGTTGATTTAGAGGGAAAGAAAAGGATTATATTTTGTGCCTATTTAGATGATATTCCTTGTGGTTTCATTTCAGGTTCACCAGAAGGTGAAATACTTGAAATTGTAACCCTTTACATTCAACCTGTTAGTTATCCATATAATTGTGGATATGAATTGATTAAAGCGATAACAACGAAAGCTTTTGAATCTAATTTTCAACATCTCAGATTAACACAACGATTACCATTTAATATGGAACCTACAATGGAGCAGAATCTTGAACTTACTGGATACCTACTTTTTCATAGAGTTGAGATGCTTCTAGATATACAACAAAATTTTGATGAAGTAATCACTTTACCCAAAGATTATTCTTTTGAACCTTTTACTTTGGATAAAGTCGATGGAATTATGGCTGTAGTAGTCTCAGCTGGAAAATCCAATGATCATCCAGATTATCATATTTATCCTGAAATGAGGGATCAAGAATCTACAAAGAAAGTTTTTAGCAGATTTACAAACAATTTCAGTCAAATAACTCCAGAACTCAATCCTCAACTAATGTACAATGGTGAAGTTATTGGTATGAGTATGGTATTTAATCAAAATTCTGAAACTGCTTTTGTTGGAGAAGTTAGTCTCAATCCTATACATCAAAGAAAAGGATTAGGGAAAGCAATGATGAAAAAGATCATTATCGAATGTTCTAAAAAAGGAATAAAGCAATTAGGTTTAGCTGTTTCTGTTGATAATATTCCTGCATACACATTATATCAAAAGTTAGGCTTTAAAGAAACTGCTAATTTCCTAGCAATTATTAAACATAGAAATTAATTAGCTAGAATACTGGTGAAAAATGTGGTTCTTTCAAGTTATACAAAATCAAATAGAATTCCATTTAAATCAGTTGAGATTACAGATGTATTTTGGTCTGAACGATTTAAAGTAAATAATAATACCGCGATTTTTTATCAATGGAAACAACTTGAGCGAACACATAATCAAGATAACTTTAGAATTTTGGCTAAAGAAAAAGAAGGTTATCGTTTAGGTTTTTTCTATTGCGATTCTGATTTGCATAAATGGACTGACGCAGCTGCCCGAATACTTACTGTTAAAACAAATAATAAACTTTCTAGATTAGTTCACGAATATATTGATTTATTGGAGAAAGTCCAAACATCTGATGGATATCTCTATACTTATAATCAATTTCACTTTCCTAATCGTCGTTGGGCAAATATACAGATAGAGCATGAACTGTATTGTTTGGGACATATGATTGAAGCTGCAGTTAGTTATATGGAAACTTCTGAGTCGAATGAATACAAATTGAAATTTCTTGAAATTGCTACAAATGCAGCTGATCTATTAGTAAGGGAATTTATTAAGGCAAGTCCGAACTACACACCAGGACATCAAGAAATAGAAATAGCACTAATTCGATTATATCGTTTAACAAAGAGAAAAGAATATCTAGAATTAGCCTCTCATTTCCTTAATCAACGTGGTAAAATATCTCTTTTTGCATTAAAACTCATAGGTCAATCGATTGATCAAACAAAACGATCTAAATTCATAAAGAAGGATATGACTGAAAAAGGAGCAATTAATGATACCAATATGAGCTTTTTTGGTGGAGAAACAAAATATCAAAAAGAGGCACCATTTCTTACGCTACGAAGCATTTTCCAATATCTAACAGGGAGATATCAACAACAAAATAAACCAATTAGAAAGATGAAGAGACCTTTTGGTCATTCTGTTAGATGGGGTTATTTAGCTACAGCTATGGCTATGTTATATCAGGAAACAGGAAATAACAAATTACTCATTGCTTTAGAACGAACTTGGAATCACCTAATTGAAAAACAGATGTTCCTAACAGGTGGTATTGGTTCTCTGGGTACAGTAGAAGGTTTTGGTTGTGATTATGAATTACATAATGATTATTGCTATTGTGAGACTTGTGCTGCTATAGCTAATATTATGCTAAATTGGGAACTTGCTTTAATTACAAACAAAGCACAATATTCAGATCTTCTAGAATGGCAGCTATATAATGCTCTTAATGTAGGAATAAGTTTAGATGGGAAATCGTATTTATATCGGAATTTATTGGAAACCGAGGGACAATTAACAAGAAAAGACTGGTTTGCAACACCATGCTGTCCAAGTAATATCTCGAGAATTTGGGCAACTTTGGGTGAATATCTCTATTCCAACAATGATGATAATATATGGGTACATCAATATATTGGCAATAAAACAACTATCTCATTAGTAAATGGCAATTTGCCAGCTGAACTAATAATGGATTCAAATTTCCCTTGGTCAGGAAAGGTAAAATTAAAAGTGTATTTAGATTCTCCAAGTGAATTTACTATAAATATACGAATACCAAGCTGGACAAAAGAACCGAAAATAGTGATTGACGAAGAATCATATCCAATTCCAAATACACAAGTAAATAATATTAAAACTGGAAGTGGGATTGATCCTAGGAAATCTTTTTTTATATCAATTAGAAGGAAATGGGTCAATAAGACGATAATTGAAATGGAGTTTCCCATGGAAATTAATGTTCATAATGCACATCCAAAAGTCAAATCAAATAAGAATAAAATAGCCTTATCTCGAGGCCCACTAGTTTATTGTATTGAGTCAATAGATAATCCAAAAATTACCATACCAAGAGCTACAATAGATATATCCAAACCAATTGATATTATTCAAGATAACAATTTATTGGGTGGAATCGTCAAATTAATTGCAAAGAGTTCTCAAAATGAAGAACTTATTTTTATTCCTTATTCTTTTTGGGCAAATAGAGGGTCTTCAAAAATGCAAGTATGGGTTACAACTAGCAAAATTATTACATAAATTGATAGTTTAAAACCATTTTAGATTTCTATAAAGAAAATTAAAGTTATTGTAATGAGAATCAACTTTTTAAATTCAGCAATAAAATTATATATAATATTTACGTCGAAGGTTAAATTTATATGATTGCTAAATTAAATAATAAGAAAAGTACAATTATAATGATGTTGCTTTTTGCTGGAATGTTAATATTTCTAACTACTAATGTAGTAAGTATTATTCCTATACCAGATACTACTCCACCAACAATAAGTAATATTGGTCATTTTCCAGTAAATCCATATAATACTGATTCAGTATACTTCAATTGTTCTGCAACGGATGCTTCAGGTATTCAATCTGTATCTCTCTATTATCGAATTAATGGAGATTCTTGGATTGATGTAGCAATGACTATTGCTTTTGCTACTGTATATGAATATACATCTGGTGTATTTGATGTAACTGATTTTGTAGAGTACTATTTTGTTGCTGTAGATGCTTCTGCTAACTTTAATGTTGGAACAAATAATAATGGTGGTTTATATTATAACTTTACAGTTGGATTAAATGACATCCAAGAACCAGAAATAACCAATGTATCATTTTTACCAACTTCCCCAAATCTATACGAAACCGTTACGATCACATGTAATGTTACAGATGACTTCAGTGAAATAGAATCTGTACAGATCTTTTATAGACTCAATGGTAGTAATTGGTCAGATAAATCATTTGAACTCATATCAGGTTCAACTTATGAGGTTATTATAGGTCCCTTCTATACTTCGAATATATTTGTAGAATTTTATATAAGAGCAACAGATAATTCAACTTATCACAATTTAGTAATAAACGATAATCTTGGTTCCTACTTTTCATTTACCGTTATATCTACTACTGAAGTAAATAGTATTTATTATTTAATACCAATTATTTCATTATTCGCTGTGAGTATTATTTATAAAAGAAGAAAATGATTGACCATTTTTTCTTCTTAATTTTTTTTAAATTCATATTTTCTAGTAATTAATGATTCTTTGTGGATTTTCTTTTGATCAATAAACTCATACTTCCAACAAAAACAAGACCAAGTAAAATACTGATAGGAGAAATTGGGAATACAGAATTTATATTGATAAAAAGTTCACAATTATCATTCTCATGTGAATTTAAAATGATATAGGTTTTAATACTTCCACTAATATCTAAATTAATATCTCCACCATTTATATCACCTGAATTTAATGGCATCTTAAATTCAAAGGTTGATTCAAAAGATGTTGCTTTGTATTTTACTTCTAAATCATTTGTTCCCCCAACTTCAGTGTCATTTGCATATTCTACTATATTATAAGTGTGAATTGTAACTGCATCATAACTGTAATTTTCGTTTACAGAAAAGATTTTCAGATCATTACCTGGAGATACTTTAGAATCGACAATAAATTCATCTTCTGCATTTGTATGGAAATAAATCATTATAGTAATGTAAGATGCTAATGTTCCAATTGGTGCAGTAATTCCTAAATAAAGAAATGAATTATTACAATACATCGAAATGACCGAGATTTCAATAATTTGTCCTGGACCTTGAACCCAAATATCAATTAAAGGTATTTTGCTTTCTTTTCCTCCTTGCCATTCACCCACCTCTATTATTCCATCAATTGTTGGAGCAGTTGAAGGATAAGAAGTTATTTTATATGATTTTGCTGAAATCACCACAACAACTGCCAAAGAAAAGATAATAGCTAAAATAAAACTAAATTCCAAAAAAATTCTTTTTTTGTTATTTATTAACAACTCACTAATCCCCTAATTTCTTAATATAGAATTCAATAATCTATTAAATAATAAAAAGAAATTATTCTAATAAATTTTTTCTAATTAATAAAAATAAAAACAATTTATTTCTAAGAAAAATCCAAAAATAAATGATTTAATTACATTAAGCATTAATAATCAGTCTTTTACTAACTTTCGGATTGCCTATTGAAGCTATCTTTGGAATTTTGTTTATCATTAATCCTCAATCATTATGAAAACAAGCATTATATATATTTATTATAACCCAAAAAGAAAAAAAAAAGAAAGTTGTTTTTAGAGAATATCGCCTAATATATAGCATACACCGCTAATAATTCCAATAATTTCTGCTATACCTGGTATAAATAGTGATAGAATTATTACGATTATACCTAATATTAAACCTCTAATGTCTAGAAAAATAGATCCTAGGCCAACTAGAAGAACTAAAATAGAACATATGATGGAAACAATTAATCTTCCATTAAAGTCTAATCCAAATCCACCATCCCAGAACCAACCACTAAACCAGGCATTGTCTAAGAATGAAAAGATTAGGATTATAATGCCAATAATTCCTGCTATTAAAGCAAGAATTTGAGCAATTCTAAATAAACTACTTCGAGAACTACTTCTATGTCTCATGATTACATCACCCATTTAGAATTAGTTAAAATCATTATATACATTTAATCTATTAAATTTAATAAATCTTGCTTATACCTTCCATCTAGAAAAAATACTTAAAAACGTAAAATTTCAGCTAGATTAATGAGTTTGGATTGATGAAAGAATTTCACATTTCCTTTTTATTTCTTTCTCTAGAAATTTTCTGACACTTCAGCGAATATTGATTTTCATTCCTAAAGATTGTTCAATTGGTAATAATTTTATTTAATAAAATGTTATTAGACTATATTTTCTGATAAAAAAGGAGAAAAAATTGATTTAATCCGAATTAATAAGATTTTAATAGCTACTCAAACAAAAATTAACTACTATTTATAGGAGTTTCTTTTATGACTTCATTTAATTTGCAAACTTTAGGAACAGTAGAGATTGAGAAAAAGCTAATAGCTCGAATCAATATTTCTGCTGAAAAACTATTTGAAAAATTCCCAGAACATACTGCTAAATTATCATTTGATTGTAAAAATATGATAAGATTAGCTATCAATAATGACCTTGAACCTCAATTACGTGGTAATAAAGCAGAAACAATTGCTTTCTTTTCTGCTTTAGAAAATCAATTACAGCAATTAGGTTTTGATTTAGAGGAAAAAGAAGAACAAGAAGAGGCAGAGGAATTAAAAGGGGCGGATATTGATGAAGTTGATATAGTTACTTATGATAGTCAATTAACCTATGATAAAGATTCTGGCTTACAAGAAGGAAAATTAAATTTAGGTGATAATCAAATGGAAACCAAATTAGTCCCCATAAAATTAGAGGAGAAAATTGAGCTTTTTTATGAACACGACAGTTCTCCTTCAGATAAAGAAATTATCCGTACCGGTAAAATGGAAATCATTAATGAATCTGAAAAAGATAGATTGTGGGATATTGATTTAAAATTAGACAACATTTCACAAACAGATCTTGAAGAAGATTCTATCAAACTTCAAGAATTGAATCCAAAAGCAATTCATGAAATTGAGTATACTTTTGATGCTGAAATCCAACCTGAAATCTCGGTGAAGGAATTTATCTCAACAGCTGGTGATCCCGATATTGAATCTTATTCTTTAGCTGTAAATGCAGAGAATGAAATTTATATGAGATTAATTTTAACCAATAATTCTGCTAATGATTTAACCAAAATCGCTACTTACAAAATAATACCTGATGAATTCAGCAATATACAAATTCTCAATCAATCTCTTGGTGAAGCAGAAGTAAAAGAGAAAGATGGTAAACAAGTCCTCTTCTGGTATATAGAGAAACTTGCTCAAGGCGTTAAAGCGAAAATAGACCTAAGAGTCCAGGTTTATGTTCCTAATAAAGACATTAAATTAAGATCTGGAAAATTCGCTGTTAAATATACCATCCCAAAAACGATCAGTGACCTCAAGATAAAATCTTTTGATGCTTATACAAATAATTCCTTTAATATAATTACAACTGAACTTGAGGAAGAACCAAATACCTATGAATGTAAATTCATTTTTGAAAATAAAAGTGAATATCAAATTAGATTAGTTAATGCAGATGTTTACAAATCTGATGATACAAGTGAAAAATTTGTTGATATTGATCCTAATGAAATTCCATTAATCCCTGCTGGTGGAACATGGGAATCAGAAACATGGACTTTCAATACGGGAGAAGGAGAATATCCTGAATTTAAAACAAAAGTAGAATTCTATACTGTAGCAAATCATCAACTTGCTTCTAAAATTAAATTAAATTTTGCTGATGTTGAGCTTGCAGTTGCTGCTCTTGATGGTTCAGTTGGGTATGATATAGAAAAATTACCTTCATTTAAAATTACACCTTTCAACCTCGGTGCTAAAATAACCAATACTGGTGGTGCTAATTTAAACGAAGTGAAATTGGTAGAAAATATTCAAGCAGAATTCTTACCTCCAAAACCAGAGAATGTTGAAATTTCATTCAATGGATCTATAATAGATATTCCTGAAGGTGCTATAAGTGTTGATCCCAACGATCAAGATCCAACCACTGAACATACTGTCACAATCCAACTTGATAATCTTAAAGATTCAGATTTTGGTCCCATGAAGCCCGGAGATGAATTTGAATTTAAATATCCAATAACTGCTTTTAAACCTACCAGAGAAACTCTCTATCAAGCAAATGCTATTCTAAGTGCAAATACCTATCCACAAGGCAAACCAATTGAAATAAAAGCTGATCCAATTGAAATTGAAGTTGTTCATCTTAGAAAGAATCTTGCGAAAGGAAAGGATATTCAAGCTTTAGAAACAGAAGGTGAATATGAGATAACTCTTTCTATCAAGAATTTAGGTGAAGCTGAAATTACTAATTATAAATTAAAGGAAACAATCCCTGTTGGATTACAACTATTCGATGTTAATCCTGAAGCAAGTATTTCAGATAAAGAAGATTCTAAGATTCTTACTTGGAAATTTGAGACAATTGGTACTGGTGAAACAGTAGAAGTTACTTATAAGATTAAACCAACTTCAGAAGCAAAAATAAGTGATACTCAAAAGGATGAATAAATTTCATCTTTTTACTTTTTTATTTCTTTTTCAGTAAATCTTATTCTGTCACTCAATTTTGGTCGTTCTTCAGGATAGACTGGTTTAAGACAAGAAGCTTCACCAGCTATTTTGTTTAATGCCCAACAAGCCCATTCACGTACTCGTGTATTTTCATCTTGTAAAGCAGCACTTAAGGCAGGAATAGCTGGAACAGATTTTTTTTCTAACTCACCCAAAATGATTGCTGCATGACTGCGAAATTCTTTACTGTCATCACGTCTTAAGATCGAAGCAAGAATAGGGACTAATATGCTGTCTCGCTCACCAATTTCCCCAAGTGATAAAGCTGCCCATTTACGAACTTCCCAATCTTTATCATTTAACGCTTTCATCAAGGATTTCTTAATACTTTTGTTCATCTTACCAGAAGCACCTAACATATAAGCTGCAACTGCACGTGATTTAGTATCTCCATCTTTTAAATTTCTGAGATATTTTTTAATTTCATCACGACTTAATTGGACTGTTGGTTTTTCTTCAGACAACCTTCCCACCAATATCAACATTTATTGATTTACTTATCCAAAAATCTTTCCTATAAGAGAAATAATTGATTATCAGTCATTTACATCCCATTTACCACATCTGCTGCCCCATCGAGCTATCAATTCATCATCTTTTTTAATTTCAATTATTTCACAGATATTAGAACAACCATCACATTCAAATCCTGAGGCATCAAATCTCATATCAGGAATTTCCCATCCATAAAATGCTGTTTCATGAGGATTCTTTTTCATCTCTTCTAAAGCTAACATAGCAGCACCAATTGCACCCATTACATCGTAATTTTCAGGAACAATTATCTCTTCATTAAGATATTTATTGAATGCTTCCCTCATCCCTTGGTTTGCAGCTACACCGCCCTGAAACATTATTGGTGGTTTAATATCCTTTCCTTTTCCAACATTATTCAAATAATTTCTAGCAAGTGCCTCACACAATCCTTTGATTATATCCTCAGTTGGCTGACCTAATTGTTGTTTATGGATCATATCACTTTCAGCAAAAACAGTACATCGTCCTGCTATAGAAACAGCATTATGAGCTTGACAAGCTAAACTACCAAATTGCTCTATAGGTATATCTAATCTACTTGCTTGCATATCAAGGAATGAACCTGTACCAGCAGCACATACAGTATTCATAGCAAAATCTACAGCAACACCATTACGAATAATAATAATTTTACTATCTTGTCCTCCAATTTCCATAACAGTTTGTACATATGGATTGCACTGCAAAGAAGCAAGTGCATGAGCGGTAATTTCATTTTTAACAATATCAGCTCCAATTATTACTCCTGCTAATTTCCTAGCACTACCCGTAGTGCCAACCCCTGAAACTTTAATTCCATTGGGAATTTTTTCTTTAAACAATTCTACTCCTTTTTGTATAGAATGAATTGGCTTACCTTCTGTACGAATATAGACTGATTCTATTAATTCCTTATTTTCATTGATCAATGCTAATTTAGTACTAATTGACCCAACATCTACTCCAAGGTAGAACTCAGAACCATTTATACTCTTAATATCACTATTATTCATTATTTTTTCTCCTGCTAAGTAAATCTACAAAAGCTTCTACTCTGGTTTGATATCCTGTTTCACTTGTATGTTCATCTACAACCAAAGATAATACTGGAATATCACAATCCTTGCTAACTTGAGGGATTATACTTCTAGTAATAATTTCTGGCATACAAGTGAAGGGATATAGATGAATAACTCCATCCCATCCTTTTTCTTTAAAATCAATTATCCCTCCAATTGATTCCTGTGTTTTCCCTCCTAACCGATATTGAACATATGGTTTGGCTTTCTTTATTTCAATTTTGAATTCAGGTTTATTGAAGAAATTCATTCTTGCTCCTATATCTATCCATCTTGTGAAAGAAATTGGAGTATCAGCTATTACTCCTAATTTGTTTAATCGTTTCATTACATAGAGATTTATTGCTGGTTCCACTACAGCGTATAATTCACCTAAGACACAAACTTTTAGTGGATTAGCTTTTTTATCGATCTCGACTGTTTCTTCAAACATATTTGATATGATTTTTCTTAGTTTTCTAATATTTTTCATACCCTTGGTTTGAACAACAAGTTGGTATGCTTCTTCTGCTACAGCTTCTGTTGAACCTTTACTTAATTCAACTGCACGATAGGAATTTAGATACTTGTCAATTTGATCAATTCTTCGATTTTTCACCCAACCAATTTGGAAAGCTCGTATGGTATCAAGGTAACCTAAACCTTTAGTACGATTTTTCATTTCTTTAATAAAACCAATTGGTTGGTCAAAATTCAAATATAGAAATTCAAAATCAAATCCCATATCCTCCAAAATTAATTCATAAATTGGTGTATAAAAACCTAATCTGCAATAATCAACAAATAATGTTCCTACTAACTCATGCGCTCCTTGTTCTAAGACTTCGATAAAAGAACCTAGAAGCATCTTAAATGGAGTACAAATAAATTCAGGTGAATATTGAGCACCTAATTGTTTTGTCCTTTTTGTTGGTTTGTTAGGAACTACAACATCATTTCTATTCATTTCTCTTACAATAGATTCCATAACATAGGTGAATGATCCAACATGGGGAAATGAAATAGCCATTATTTATCCACTCATTTTTCTTTATTGTATTTATTTTGTTTCTAATGGTTCAGCAATTTCACCATTTGAATATTTGATTCTGTTTTCACTTGACATTCTTAACATATCGATGAATGCTTCAACTCTTGTCTTTAATCCCGTCTCAGCAGTTAATTCATCAAAGACTAATTGAAGTAATGGAACATGAGGGTCTCTCTTTGAATATCTTGAAGCCATTTCTCCAGCAATAGAATCCGGTCCACAGCTAAAAACCATGATATGTATTATTCCATCTATTGTTTTACTTTCCAAGAAATGCATTATTGTACCAAGGATTTCTCTTTCATAATCAAAATATATTTGAAAATTTTGTTTTTTGAGTTGATTTTCTATCAGTTCTCTTGGCATTTGTTCTGAGAGAATAACATCTACTCCTAATTTATTCAACATTGTTAGAATATTTAATGAAATAAAAGGATCATTAAGAACGTAAGAATGAGCCACAAGTGCTACTCTAAGTATCCTTTCACTATTCCTAAAATCCTGAAGATTATTTAGCGAGATTTCAGACCTTTCCCATTTATGAAGCGTTTCTTCATCAATGATCAAATGTTTCTTATATTCTTTATAGCTCTTTACTGCTTTATTGAAAGCTTTAATGATTTTGATAGGGTTTTTAGTAAATTTTAATCCGACTTTATATGCTTTAGTAAAGAAACTTATTTTAGTGTCTCTTCCTTTTGCTCTATTATAATGAGGCATAATAATAGGCGGTAAGTCAGGAAACATTGAAGTTAATACTTCAGCTAATCCAATGAATTTCGGGCAACCAACATTTCTTTTATCGCTACCACCAAAACGTGGGATAAAGAGAAAGTCAACTTTATCTTTTAAAGCCAAAGCATGACCATAATAAAGTTTTGTTGAATAACAATCTTCATTTGGCGCGTAACTAACTGCATCAATTTTTATTGCTTTAGTAGTTGCTGATGAAATTAGTACTTCTGTTCCTAAGTTTTCAAAAAAAGGAATCCATAATTTTGAAAATTTATAGTAGATTAATGCTCGTGGTATTCCTATTTTTTTCATTGAACATATCTCCATTTTCTAAATGGGCAAATCATCTAGATTGATGTTTTAAAATAAATATACTCAAGTTGATAGTCAATACTAAATTTCAAAGATTATTAAGAAACTAGAACTTGATTTAAAGATTTTAACACCCTCCTATATAAGATAAGTATTAAAGACTAAAAATTTTTCTTAATAAAATTGATATTTTAATTTAACTTTAATTTTAGTATTTATTTTCCTGAAAAAAGTTCTGAAAAATAATCAAAAAAATATTAGTATAGGCAAACATTCTTATTTTTGCAACAAGTAAACATATTACCTACGAATCTGCATTATAGGAGAATAGTCATGGTTTCAGATAATGTTATAGCTGTATTATTAGCTATTGCCGCTAATTCCATTTATAATATTGGTTTAATTTTTAAAAGAAAAGGAGCTTGTACATTACCTGATATAGATGAGCAATCCGCCTGGCAGAATATCAAAAATTTTGCTCGTTGTAAAACATGGTTCTTTGGTTTTAGTTTAACTATCATTCAATGGTTCCCTCTTATGTATGCTTTAAAAATTGGTTCCTTATCTTTGATAGCTCCAACAATGGGTATTGGCTTTATAGTCTTAATATTATTTTCTTGGTTATACCTGAAAGAACCAATTAGACTGATAGAAATAATTGGGATAACTATAGTTATGGGTGCAATTACAACTTTATACATAGTAGCACCAATTGAATCAGGAAATTATAATTTAGAAGAAATATCTGATTATTTTAGAGAAGCAAGTGCAATTGGGTTTCTCTGTGCATTTATAGCAATTATAGCATTATTACGAATAGCTACTCATAAACGGAAATATCCCCAAGTAGGAGCATTACTTGCAACAAGTTCGGGTTTATCCTATGCAATAGCAACGATTTTTGCAAAAGGGGCAGTAGGGAGTTTAACGTTCGCTACTATAAGTGATTTCCTTAAAAATTCTTTAAGTGCTTGGCAATGGTGGATCTATCTTGCATTAATGTGCTTAGGTTATTTAGTTGCTTTCACATCCCAACAAATGTCTTTACAAAAGGGAAAAGCATTAGTTGTTTCTCCTACAATTGATATCTCAAGACTTTTTATGCAAATCATGGCTGGTATTTTTGTTTTTAATGAATGGCACATTATTTGGCCTACATTAGAACCATGGCAAAAAGCACTCAAAATTCTATCAATAATTTTCATAATAGTAGGTGTTGCGTTACTTTCAATTTTCAAAGCACAAAAAGAGGAACATGAAGAAGAGCTTGCTAAAAAACATGATGAAACATTAGCTGAATTAACAATCGAAAAAAAAGAAGAATCATTACCAATCAAAACAACAAGTGAGTAAAAGGATATTCCCCCTGTTGAAAGATAATTTTATTATTTAATTTACATTAATTTTCTTAATTTGAATAAAAAAAGAAGATAATCTTCCTTTCTTTTATTTTTTAGTTGCTTTAATTGAATAAATTAGTGGTAGTTCATAGTCAAGATTATTAAAATACCAATAACCATCTTTTGCTTGTGTTAAGAATTGAAATCTTGGAAAAGGTGCTTTATTGAATTCATGCATAAACCGTATATCTAATCCCGCTTCAATAAGTGAGGTAATTATTATACCAATCCCATGGATCCATTCATAGCTTTTTTCTATTATAATTTCACCATTATTCAAATTATTTTCATTTTCACTTTCAAAGATATTTGGTTCAGGTTTGTAAAAATAACTGTCTTTTAATTCAAATTCATTGGGATTATCATAATCGAAAACTTGTATGAAAGGGTGAAATTCTGCGATGTAAAAAACCCCACCTTTTTTAAGAAAGTGAGAAACAATCCTTCCCCATTCTTTAATATCATTCAACCAACAAAGAACGCCATAAGAGGTAAATACGATATCATATTTTTCATCTAATAATTTAGGCAGATCATAGATATTTGATTCTATGAAATTAGCTTTTAGATTCGCTTTCTTTGCTAACGATTTAGCTAAATTAATTGCTTCCGTTGAAAAATCTACACCTGTTACTATAGCTCCTAATCTTGCCCATGAAAGAGTATCTAAACCGAAATGACATTGTAAATGTAGTAGTTTCTTTCCAGAAACATCTCCTAATTCTTCAAGTTCTATAGAGTTAAGTACGATTTTACCATCGAGCAATTCCTTTGTCTTGTAAATTTCCTCATTTTTTAAATTACGAGCTACAGAATTATCCCACATTTTCTTGTTTGCTTTAAAAAACTCATCAAGACCTTTCATCTATCATCAATAATAAAAAAATCATATGAATAAAATATCTTACTATAAAACTTTTAATACAAATGTATTAAGCTTATAAATAAAATATTTTATTAGAAAATCATTGAAATAATAAAAAGATTAGCGATAAAAAATTCTAATAGTTTTAAATAGTAATTAGTGAATTATTAAACTAGCGATTCCAAATGTCAAGAATTATTAATTGGAAAATTGTTTCAATAGCTAAAAATATCGATCAACCTATGAAATGTCCCCATTGTGGGAAATTATTGAAAAAGGGAAAAGTCATTTGTGTTTATTGTAAACAAGACTCAAGAAAATCGATCAAAGGGTTTGATACTTCCGAAACTAAAATTGAATGCCCGAATTGTAAGACATTAAATGAACCTGATAGTGTTGTATGTTCTTCTTGTGGTATCAATTTTATTGCTTATAAAGCAGAGAAACCTAAGGATTTCAGCGGTATTCAAGGTGCACGAAAAAGGCGTAAACATGAGTAATAACTTTTATTTTTTTCTCATTAACGTTTTTTTGTATTTACTAATTTTTCATTGAAAGTAATAAACTATATAAAGTTTAAAACTTACTAAAGAAAAAATGGCATTTATCTTTATTGGGAGATATTATAAATGGACCTTAACGTTTTAGGTGATAGAATAAAAAAACCTGTTTCTGGTAGTAAGCGTTTTGCCACCCTTGATTTTGCTCGAGGCTTAGCAATTTTTCTTATGATCGGTTTACATACTTTGATTTTGGTTTTAAACATAGATGTTTTACTTGCTGATTTAGATAATTTACCTTTGGTTAATTTGATTGCTTTAGCAATAATACCATTCTATGGCGGATTAGCTGGCTTTTTCCTTATAGTTTCAGCATCAAGTAATATGGTTAGTATGTATCGAGAACTAGAAAGAGGAGAGTCAGTAAAAGGTTTAGTTATAAAACAAGTAGTTGGTGGATTTTTGTTATTAATTTTCGCTATGCTATGCGAAGCATTAATTGGTTATAATGGTGCTTTAGGTAATTTCTTTAAATTTCTCAATAATCCTGCAGATTATTTTCAATATAATCCCTTATCGAACTATGAGCATTTTGGGGAAGTTGTTAATTATAATTGGCAAGTATTACTCTGGCGGAGCAATCATTTTGAAACGATTCACACGATAGCCTGGTGTATTATTCTTAATGGTTGTATTCAAGGTTTACTTTCATTAAAAAAGAATTGGCAAAATAGAAAACGTTTGATCATTTCTTATGCTATTTTAGCAGTAGTAGTAGTCGCTTTAACCCTACCAGTTTGGGAACTAGTTAAAGTTATTTTACCAGGTTATCCTTTTGGATTAATACCTGAAACTGGCAATATGTCTTTTGTACCTGTAATTGGGCAAGATAGTTGGTGGCGGATTGTTACAGCACCTTTTTTCAGTGCTCTGGCAGCTCCTATGGAACCTTTATTCCCCTACCTTGCTATTTCTTTTATTGGAAGCATAATAGGGATTGTTATCTCAAAACCTCGAGAAGAAATAAATAAGAAATTCCCAAGAAATATGTTTTTGATTGGTACTGGAATGTTTTTGCTTGGTATTGTTGGAGTAATAATAATTATTATTAATTTTATGAATGCTTATGGTTTTGAAGCAGCAGCAGAATTATATCAATATATCCCTTATCATCGGCATTGGTCGCCTGATTTTGACCCTAGGATTCCATTATTTGCTTGGTTAGCACAATTTCTGGTTGTCAACGGTTACAGTATTATGTTAATAATGTTCTTTTTCCGATTAATAGAATTTCGAGGTAAAAGTAAATTATTTTCAGATAAAACTAAATTTGTTAGAAGATTTGGTACAGTAGCTCTTTCCAATTATAACAATCAATTCTTGTTTTATTATGTCTTCTTTTTTACTTCTTCAATCTTGACTTTTGTAGCCTATCAAAAACTCTTTTGGGGTGGTTTATTCTTTACAATTTTCTTAGCTTATGCTCTTTATTATTTCATCCTTAAAGGTTGGGAAAAAATCAGGTATGTTGGCTCATTAGAATGGTTGATTCGAACAATTGGTAATAATATCGTTCCTGCGCGAAAATTACGATTTGATAGTTCTGTTAAATGGTGGCAAAAGGGACAAATTAATGTTGAAAAAACATTCTATAATCCTACTTGGATTGATCTATCAGATCCCATTCAAGAAAAAGAGAAAAATGAAGAGCAATTCTGTAAAGAACAACGAGATTCAAAATTAGCCCTTATATTATCAATTGTAGGCTTAGTGACTATACTTTTCAATATTGTAAGCATTATTGGATTATTTGTTTCTTTGAATGCTAGAAAAACAGAAGGAAAAAATAAACGAAACAAAGCAGCTTTCATTATGTCAATTATTGGTACAATTTTATTCATAGCTTTCTATGTAGCATGCTTTTCAATTAAAATAGGAACTTTGGGTCTTTTTTAGCCCAAGTTCTTTTAATAATTTTTGTAAACGCGATGCATTACTGATTTTAATATTTTTTTTCCTATTGCTGCTAAAAGTAACTTAAAGGGATTGAAAATTCTAGTTTTATAATAATACCTAGTATCAAACCATCCTTTTTCTGTCCAATATTTAAAATCAGTAGGTAATTCAATTTCATTTACTTTGGCATTATGTTGCCACATTCCAAAATAGAAAAGATCAAATAATTTTGGTTTTCTAACTTTATTCTTCTTGAGTGATTGATAGAATTTTTCTGATGCCTTTGTAATACTTTTGCGATTGCTTTTCTCAAATTTGGGACGTAAAGCATCAAGGTGAGCAATAGTACTTAATTGAACTTCTACATCATATCCCCATGCATGAGCATTTTGGGCAAGGTATTTTCTTACAACTTTATTAGGACCACCTGCTAAGCCAACAACCATAGCTTTCTTTTTATGAAATCTTGGTCTATGAACGAGAAAAGTAAGATGATCAATAAAGGCTTTCATGATGGTAGAAACATGGAATGAATACATAGGTGAAATTAAGATCAATCCATCTGCTCCATACATTTTCTCGAGTATCTTATCTCTTGAGTCTTTTAATGGACATTTTTCTTCGCCTTTTTCTACACAAATAGCACAACCTAAACATTCGCCTAAAGGATAATCTTTTAGAAATAACCACTCGAAATTAATGTCAGAATGTTTGTTTATGGTATCTTCAATTATTTTAGCAATTTTAGTGGTATTGCCTTTTTTTCGTGGACTTCCATGTATCAATAAAATTTTCAAATTAGTATTCCTCCAAACCTAATTTCATTTATTTATAGTTAAATAATGTTTTTCTTCTTTTGATTCAGTAAAAATTCTATTTCTTTATCCATAAATTACATAATATCAATTGAAGATTATGTTATTATAGAATCGAATTTAGTTCATTAAGTTGGTGAAATATTTTTGAATGAAACTAAACAAAACCAATTAGTAATTTCTAATGGTTATCTTTGGGCATATTTAATAGAAGAAAAGGTTCATGTTTTCTCTTTAGGTGATTGGCTATTTAGCTATAGCATACCCTCAAATCTATCATTAAATAAAGCAAAAGAAATCAATGATAATGGGAATATAGTTAGCATTGACTATCCAGAAGGTTTTACTCGAACAATTTCTCTCGAAGAAAATATCCTTCGAGATACTAGTCCTTATGCAGTAAATTATGATTTTGATGCTATATTCAAGAATAGTTTACATTTTAGGAATGATGAAAATTTACCTAAAATTAACAAACCAATTTACAAACTCAAAGATAATGAATTCATTCGGGAAGACTATCCAAAATTAAAAGTAACTCAAGATAAAAATCAATTAAAAGTAAAATGCCTTTTTACTAGATGGCGTGCCCATATTTCACATTATGCAACTTTTGAGCAATGGCTACAAAACAAACCTAAAATTACTACCTTAGATAAAAATCTCAATGATCTCTACAATAATTCTTTGCGTTCTCTCTATAAATTACGAATGTTGACAAGTGATGGTGAAATTAAAGCAGCTGGGTATCCCTATTTTCCTTCACTTTTTGGTCGAGACTTTGCTATTAGTGCTTTAGGAGAGATTTATCTTGACCCAATAAAAGTACACGAAGAAGTGTTGGTTCATTTAAAGCATTTAGGGAAAAAAATCGATCTAATAAGAAATGAACAACCAGGAAGAGCGGTTCATGAATTTAATTATGATGTAGAATCACTAGAAAATAACTACAAACATTTTCCCAGCTGGTATGCTAATGATAGCAACGCACTACTTTTAATAACAATTTTTCGATTAGCAAGAATCCAAAAGGATTTTGAAATTTTAAATACTCATTCTAAGGAAATCAAACTATTATGGGATCACATGTTATCCCTTGATTTGGATCAAGATGGTTTAATAGAGTATCAACATTTTCCTGGACAGTTACTGCTTCATCAAACTTGGCGAGATGGAGGTGATTATATCAAACATTCAGATGGTAGTAGGGTAGATTACCCTATAGCTCCATTACATGACCAACTTTGCTTGGTAGGTGCAATGAAAGAAATTTCATTATATCAAGAAACTAATGATCTTTCAGCTATTGATATTGATAATGTTACTCTTAATAAACAGATTAAATCTCTTGAGAAGAAAATAGAAGATGCTTATTGGATGCCGGAATTTGGCTCTTATGCTTTAGCTTTAGATGGACAGAAGGAGCAAGTACAAGTAGTTAATTCGGATGTCTGTCTTGGTTATTATTATGAGGTGTTTAAAAAATCAAATGCGAGAACACAATATAAAGCATTAAAAGATCGTGAAAGATTATTAGATTTAGTTGGAATACGAACTGTTTCTAAAGAACATCAGCTTTATTCGCCTGAAAAATACCAGCTTGGTGCTGTTTGGCCTTGGCAGCTTGCTTTAACAATAGCTGGAGTGAGGAATTATAATTTAGATATTGGTCCCTTCTTTAATTGTTTAAAGAGGATTTCTCAGGAAGGTTCTATTGCTGAAGTTTATGCTGCTGATAAAGATAAACCAATACCATTATCTGCATGTATAGAGCAAAGATGGTCTTCAGCTGTTCCATGGCTTGCTCTAATTGAAGGTATCTTGGGATTGACTGTGTCCTATACAGAAGATCCTATTGTTAAATCATTACCCCCTCATGATGATATTTGGCAAATATCTGTTGACGATGTAATGATCAATAATAAGCTACACAAACTGACATTATTTAATGATGGGCAAGTTGAGCTAGAAATCAAAGAATAATTTTATTCAACAAACAGATAAAATTCTGTCTGCAAAATACTTTTATAAAAAAAGTGAATGACAATGATTTGCTTAGCTCTAACTAATCATAAAGTATAAAAGACAATAGTATTAAATTTGTGAAAGTATTAAAAGTAGATTTAACATTAAATATTAATTGAGAGGTTTATAAACCTCTTGTTTATACTTTATGCTAAATTCATACGCATAATGAGAAAAGTTCATTTGTTAAAGTAAAAATAACCAATTAAATTCAGGTAGAATAAAATGAGTTACAAAAAATGGTTCGCTAAGCACGTTATTAAAGAAAAATGGTTATTTCTATTAATGATTCTTTTCCTAATGATCTTCATTGCAACTGTTTCTTTTACACCTTTATTTATTGGAAATGTTTTTGATTTATTAGATGAATTTTCGAATATTTTATCACCAACTCAAGAGCAAATTCATGAACTTTTTATTAAAATAATTATAACCTCATCATATATTGCTATAGCAGGTATTTTAAGAACTATTGGTGATTATGTTCAAAGTTTTGCAAATGAAGTGATGGCTCATAAAGTAACAAGAAATGTAACAGAAGAATTTTATGATAATATGTTGGAAAAGAGTCAAGAATTTCATGATAGGATTCGTGTAGGAGATGTAATGGCATGCGCTACTTATGATACAAGACAAATGAATATTTTTATATCTCCAGGTATAAAATTCCTTTTTGAAGCTATTTTTACAATTATTTTTTCTGTCTCACTTATGTTAACAATTAGTCCGAAAATGACTCTACTAGTAGCTGGTTCTATTCCCTTATTTGCTATAACAATTTGGGAATTTAATAGAAAATTAAGACCGATATCTAAAGCACAAATGGAGCAAAACAGTTTATTAAACTCAAGATTACAAGAAAGTATTACTGGGATGAGAGTCGTTAGAGCTTTTGTAAAAGAAGAAGAAGAAATAGTAGCTTTTGAAAAAGAAGCAGAAAAATTACGTGTTATTAATACTCGCAGAGGTGTTATAAGTGCAAGATATTATGCTATTTTGGTAACTGTTATACTTATAGCTGTAAGCTTTTTATGGGGTGCTTATGAAGTTACAAAAGGTAGTATTACACTTGGTGGATTGGTTACTTTTGTTATGCTTATGATGACATTAAATATGCCTACCTGGCAAATTGGTTGGTCAATTACACAATTTCAAATTGGTATGGCTGCAGCGAAGAGAATTTATGAAATGGAAGAAAGAAAAGAATATGTTCTAAATCCAACAAATCCTGTTGATTGGTCAAAAGTTGAAGGAACTGTAAAATTTAAAAATGTGTCATTTTCTTATAATGGTGGCAGTACACGAAGAAAAGCGTTAAAAGAAATTGATTTTGAGGTTCCAGGTGGAGCGAATGTCGCAATAATTGGCAATCCTGGCTCTGGTAAATCTACATTAATTAAATTGCTTATGAGATTGTATGACCCTACAGATGGAGCTATTTATCTAGATGGTATAAACATTCGTGATTTGAATATTGCCAAATTAAGAGATCATATTGGAGTTATCGAACAAGAAATTTTCCTTTTCAGCAAATCGATCCGTGATAATATTTCTTATGGGAAACCTGATGCTACCCAAGAGGAAATTGAGACTGTAGCAAGATTAGCTCAAGCTCATGATTTTATTGAAGATTTTGAGAGTGGATACGATACTGTTGTAGGTGAACGAGGAGTTACTCTTTCTGGTGGACAAAAACAACGTATTGCTATTGCTAGGGCATTATTAGTAAATCCAGTTATTCTTATTTTAGATGATGCTAGTAGCGCTATTGATGCTGAAACAGAACGAAAAATCCAAACAGCTATTGCTAATGTACTAAAAAATAGAACGACTTTTATCATTACTCATCGCTTAGCAACCATAAAAAATGCTGACATAATTATTGTTTTACGTAATGGTGTGTTAATGGATCATGGTACGCATTCGGAACTTATACTAAGGAATATAGATTATCGAAGATTGTTTGAAAGATTTTCAGAGTTACCACCAATGAAAGTAATGGAGGAACATTAGATGTACGAAACAAAAACTAATAAAAAAAGCTACGATAGAATCTACTCTGATAAAGAATTATTAAGTCGTTTCTGGAAATATTTAATTTCATATAAAAGGCAGTTGATTGTTGTAATATTCCTTATTTTAGCTCTAGCAGGATTAAATATTGTTCCACCATTAATGGTTCAAAGAGCATATGATAAATTAGAATTAAGTAATGAATGGAAAATGGTAGCCCCTAATGCTATTGCTTATGTAGGATTAAGTTTACTATTATGGGTATTACAAGTTATTCAAAATGTAATTATTATTATCATAACTCAAAAGGTTATAAAAAGGATACAGATGGAAACCTACAATAGTTTGCAGGAACACGATTTAGCTTTTTACGATAAACAAGCAACAGGAGAAATTATGTCTCGTTTAACAAATGACTCACAAGAGCTTAATGAAATGATTAATGTTGTTGCTCAATTTATCTCAAACTTTGTAATTGTCTTTGCTGTTCTTGGTATAATGTTCTTTATCAATTGGCAATTATCTTTGATAACATTAGGTATGGGTCCAATAGTCTTTCTAGCAGCACTTCTATTTAGAAAATTTACTAGAAGAACTAGTGGTAAATGGCGTGCTGCAATTGGTGAAGTAAATGCTTCTTTCCAAGAAAGTGTTTCTGGAATTTCCATAGCTAAAGCATTTGGCCGTGAAGAAATATCAAAAGAAGAATTTGATGTAATAAATAATAAGACATACTATTTTGCTAGAAAGAGAGCATTTGCAGTTACCGGAATATGGCCAGTTTTGGATGGTATAAGTGTTCTAGGTATTTTTAGTATCAATGTCTTTGGTAGTTGGTTAGTTTTCCATTCTTTTACATCTATATCATCTATACTCTTCTTTATTTTGTTATTGAACAGATTCCTTTATCCACTTGCTCGTGTTGCTTCCCAAATTTCAACAATACAAAGTGGTTTTGCTGCTATGGAGAGAATATTCAGTATTATTGATACAGAAAACAAGATAAAAAATCCTGTTAATCCTATCTTCCAAGAAATCAAAGGTCATATAGTTTTTGAAAATGTTTATCATGAATACGAACCGGGAGCTCCAGTTCTAAAGAATGTTAATTTCGTAATAAAACCAGCTGAATCTATAGCTATTGTTGGTCAGACTGGTGCAGGAAAATCAACTATAGCTTCCTTGATTATGAGATTCTATGATATCAGCAGTGGATCAATAAAAATTGATAGTGTTGATTTACGGGATTATGATATTCATTATCTTAGAAAGCACATAGGATTGGTTAGTCAAGATGTTTTCTTGTTTAGTGGGACAGTCCTTGATAATATTCGTTTTAGTAAACCAGATGCAACAATTGATGAAGTAAATCGAGTAATAGATATTGTTTCCGCTCGAGAGTTTATTGATGCTCTTCCAGATGGTTTAGAAACAGAACTAGGAGAAAGGGGAAAAGGTCTATCTGCTGGGCAAAGACAAATGATTTCCTTTGCTAGAACATTATTATCTGATCCAAAAATACTGATACTAGATGAAGCAACTGCAGCGGTTGATGCCTACACAGAATCAAAAATCCAAGATGCTTTAGATAAGTTATTAGCAAATAGAACTTCAATTGTTATCGCTCATAGATTAACTACTATTAAAAACTCCGATAGAATAATTGTTCTTGATCATGGTGAAATCGTTGAAGAAGGAGATCATGAAACACTTATGAGTGAAGGCGGACTTTACTCAGAGCTCTATGAAACTTACTTTAAACATCAATCAGCGGAATGGATTTCTGAGATAAGTGAAGTTTTTAATGAATGATTTTTTATTTGAAATTGACATTCAATCCTTTTGAGTGTTAATTCCTTTTAATAATCAAGACTTGTGCTTAAATTTATACTTTCAAAAGCAGTTTACTTTATAGTTCTTGATTTTGGAGCGATTGATATGACCAATAACCAAAAATCATCTCTACTTATCTATAAAAATAGACGTATTTCTTTTAGTGTTTTCCTAATTCTTTTCTTTCTATGCTTTATACCTATGAACGCCTTGACCAATTTTAATTTAGTTGAAAATACTAAAAGCCCTGGATATGAAGTTGATGACCCTCCTTTAGCTGAAATAACAATTCCTTTAGATATTGTTTTTGTTGGTTATGAAGAGGATTATATTGATTTACAGATGTTTAATGATGAATTACAAACAACATTAACTTACATTGGTGTTGATTATATTTGGAATGAAGATACCCAAACATATGATTCATTGCTTGATTTGAAAATTAATATGGACTTTAATTTTTATTTTTCATCTCCAAGTTATGAAACTGCTTTGAATTCCTTTATTGATACGAATTCTTGGGATGGAGTAACAAGTGCATTAAATTCTACTCAATTAAATCTTCAAGAAGAAACAGGAGAACCTATGTCTATCTTTTATGAGCAAGATGGTCGAGCTATTAATGGTTCAGCATTAGAAGAATACCTTTGTACAAATAAAGGATATACACCCACGGAACCAAGTTATGCAATTTATTTTCTAAATCAATCAAGATATGATACACCTGATCATAGTTTTGAACATTGGTTTGAAATAGATGAAGTTGATCCTGATTCTAATGTTACTGTTGATTGGTTTCGTTTGGAATGGGATAATGAACTTAATCCAGATGTAGAGTATCCTTATCCTTGTTGGGGATTCCAAAATAGATTATTTTTCATTGATCCTTATTCTTATCAATGGTACACCCAATGGACTGATATTTGGTGGAATTATGATGCTTATGAAGGTGATTTTGATTATCTTACAGTAGACCTTGATACATACCTTGAAGGATACATTCCAGGTACAATTGGTTTTAATACTCAACTTAATACCTATTTAATAGACTACCTTAATGATATTGTTTCTGATGTTGGTGCTCGAGGAGATGGCCTACTATATAATCAAAGAGAAATAAGTGCACAGATTTTATTAATAAATGATGAAGCAACACATGGTTATAGTCAAGAGGATTTAGCTTGGATTTATCATGAGGAGATAGCTGAAGAAGCATTTGAATATGTTGTTCCACAAGAAGTTGGTACAATGATCCTGGAAGATACTTGGATAGAATTAGCAGATTATCCTTCACTACAACAAATAATTGATGATTATACATTCGGTGCTGCTGAATTAGGCTCATATCCTTGGTATCGTTCTGATTGGACATATCTTGATGGAATTGGTATCTTTTATGCTTTCCAAGATATTGCTGATGATTTCTTTGATTTGGATAAGGGTGAAGCCACATTTACTGATTGGGTTCTCTTGCTACAAAATATTTCCATGGTAGCCTGGAGTTATGGTGAATATCATGAATATACTGGTTTAGGTGGTGAGGGTAATGTTGTCTGTTTTAAGGATCTTAATCGCTATTATGCTAGCGATGGAATTACCCCACGTTCTGGTTTATCTACACTTCTCATTCATGAAATAGGTCATGTGTTAGGATTTCTACATGCTGAAATAAGAAATGATGCTACAGAAGGCGCAGGTGGTTTTATACGAGACGTAATGAGCTACTATGCAGAATGAACACCTTATTTCAGTATCTTTCTAAAGGATTCACTTTATCGCACATCAAGTTTTGTTGTATATTATCGCAATAAACTTGCTATTGATACTTATAGAAATACTCCATTACATAATACCACTCGTTTAGCAGAAATTGATGCCTTAATAAATAGTGCTGGATCAGATTTAGATTCGATGAATTATCTAGAAGCCTTTTTGAAATATAGACAATTATATGATATAATATCCTCATTAGACTGTCTAACTAGCTCAATTCCTCTCTATATATTACCTTCATTTCTTTTATTTATACCATTTTTGTTGTTTATTTCTAAGAGAACTAGAGATAAAAATTAAAAATAAGAGATTACTAATCCCTTCTATTTTTTTTAAAGAAATAATTTCTATAAAATCATTCAGTACGCAATAATGAAAAATATTTTGTGAATTTTTGAACATACTTTAATCCTTTAATTTTCAAACGCCCTTGTAAGATAGCTTTCAATGGTTTAGTTTTGCCAACTCCGAGACCTAGGAATGTTGGTCTTGAGGTAATAATTGCTCCTTGACATTCCTTCTTGATTTTATTTATTTCTTCTTTTGTATTATTAATTGGAGTAAAAATGACATGGCCATTAGCAACATCGAGCTTAATTGCGTGAGGATCGTCTTTAGCAACCAAAAGCAACGAGTATTTATCGTTAGAATATTCTTTCTTAAATTTCTCATTAAGATTTAATTTTTTCATCATTGCATAGATTATTCCAGCAAATCCTTGGTAGGGTTTAAGATCATTATATATTGGTAGAACCATTTCCATTGTTTTTCTAAATCGAACCAATACCTCATCGATAAATGCTTCATCCATAGCTGTTGAAAGTAAGAATCCAATAACTCCTCGAGAAATTCCATATAAACCATTTATTGTCATAGCCATTCGTACATAATCAGAGAGTTCAAGATAAGGGATGGTATTGAATGATATTTCCTTTTTATTTTGTGCAATAGTATCAGGGAATTGTATATAACAAAGTGATTGAATACCATCGACATGACATTTTATGTCTAGTGAATCCATAATCTCTCGTAAACCTTTTTTCAAACGGTCGCCAAGTTTACCAACACGATTGATTTCTGCTTCATTATATAATTCAAGAGCAACCTTCCCAGCAGCCATTGTTAGAGAATTACCACTAAATGTTCCAGAATGCATAATATAATTTCTCTTCTTGACAAGATTGAATTGTTCCATAATATCTTTTCTACCACCAAAAGCACCTACTGGTAGTCCTCCACCGATTGTCTTACCTAAAGCTGTCAAGTCGGGATAAATACCTGTTAGTTTTTGCATTCCACCAGTAGATAATCTGAAGGTAATAACCTCATCGAAAATTAGTAGAATATTATATTTTTTAGTCAAATCTCGTAATCCTTGAAGGTATTCTTGAGTAGCTACGACACCACCAGCAAACCCCATCAAGGGTTCGATCATTATAGCAGCAATTTTCTTATGATGTCTCTTCATTACTTTTTCTACTATCTTCAAGTCATTAAAAGGAACAACATAAATATCTTTCAAAATTGTTTTTGATATACCTCGCTCAACTGTTGGCTTAGGCAATCCTTCTGTAAACATAGCTCCATCAAAATTGACCTCAACATAATCATGTGAGCCATGATAACAACCATCTGTTAAGATAATTCGATCCTTCCCAGTAAATTCTCGAGCAGCACGAAGAGCAAACATAGTTGCTTCAGTTCCAGAATTGCAGAAACGAATCTCATCAACAGAGGGAAGACGGTCACAAAGCATTTTTGCTAATTGATATTGATTAGCTGTTGGTGCATTGTGAGCAGTTCCTAAACTAGCCTGCTTTTGTATTGCTTCAGTAATTTTGGGATGTGCATGACCATGAAGATGAACGGTCATATTGTTTTGAACATCAAGATATTTATTTCCATCAACATCCTCAAGATAACTGCCCTCTCCTTTAACAACATAAAATGGATAAGGGTAAAAATAAGTGATATTTCTCGTTTCTCCACCCGGTAAATATTTTTGAGCTTCTGTAAACATTTTGCCTGATTTTGGAGTCATTTTCTTATATTTTTCCACTATCTCTGCTTTAACTTGTTCTATGTCCTTAGATGCCATAATAAATTCAACCTTAAACTACTTTTGAAGTGATAATACTTTCACTGAAATAAAAATCTTTTATACAAAATCAAATATTTTCTTCTCTTTTTACAATTTTTTTAAACCTAGAAACTATTATAAAAACTCTAATTTAGATAAAAAATCGTTTATTCTCAAATAACAAATTTTTATATATTTCTTAAATAATATGAAATTATGAGTACCGATTTAGCAGCACTATTTCCTTTAAAGAAACGAGATATAAAGAAAGCTGCAAATGTTTTTGCGCGAGCATTTCAAACAGATCTATTGGAAGAATTTATGTTCCCTGATGATGATTTTAGAAAAAAGATTCTTCCTCTATATTTTAATTATCGAATAAAATTTGGTATTCTTTTTGGTGAAGTTTATGCTACAACTTCAAATATTGAGGGTTTAGCTGTTTGGTATAAAAGAAATGATTTTATTATGTCTAATTGGAAAAATTTTCGCGCCGGTGGTATGAAACTATTGTTTCATGTGGATAATGAAGCTCTTAAGAGAATGTTCACAATAGGTCATTTCTCTAACCAGTTAAGAGATGAATACACAACATCAGATTACTGGTATTTAGCACCTATTGGAATTGATCCTATACATCAAGGAAAAGGTTTTGCAAGTAAATTAATACGACCAATGCTTGTAAGATTTGATTCTGAACAACTTCCTTGTTTATTAGAAACTCAAAGTGCAAATAATGTAAGCCTCTATAAGAGATATGGCTTTGAAATCGTTAAAGAAACAACATTACCTGGTACTACTATAGCACACTGGTTAATGGTTAGACAACCAAAAAAATAATTTGAAAATAATAAGTATATTAATTGGAATAATTACTTTGATTTTGAATTTTAAAAGTAAACGAAAATTATATGTGACCGATTTTCTTTCCTGAAAATATTATTTTGTTAATAGTTTCTCGTAAGAACTTACCAATTTTTTCTCTTGTTTTTCCCAAAAGAAATTTTTCGCGATTTCCCTCATCTTGCTACCAAGCGGATAATTATCAATTTTCTCAAGTATCTTGATGACTTCTTCTTTTTCGATTTTTTCATCAACCCAAATAAAATTTTCACCAAATTTGTCCATCAAGGTTTTTACTTTGGTGGAAAAAAGGTTAAGCCCAAGAGTGGTTAATTCAAAAATCCGATTCGATGAGATATAATTGTACCAATCATTGTAAATAGGCATCAAATTTGCACCTATAGTACATTTAGCACAACAAGCTAAGAATTCCTCCAACGGTCTTTTTTGGAAAAACTTGACACTCTTTCCGATATAATTCTCATCTTCTGGTCCAAAAACAACCAACATCCAATCTGGTAATTCATTGACGGCTTCAGCAATGCTGATGACATTTCTCACTACATCCGATGAGATTTTCATGTTTGTTGTGTGAATGACTTTCTTACGTTGATCTTTTGTGAAGAACTCTTCAACACTAATTTTGTCACTAAGAACATTATCAATTAATTTTTTACTCGGGAAGTTTTCAAGAGTGATAATATCACTTGTTACTTTTCTCTTTCTGTAATAATCCTCCCAGAAGTGATTAATCACAATTAATAAGTCTATTTTATCTCTTACCTTTGGAAAAACTTGTTTTTCCCTGAAATAAAATAACCACTTCTTTAGTTTGTTAAATCCTCCTTTTGCTTCTTTCATACGATTTCGCAAGTAAATTTCCCAAATTTCATGATCATCATATACAAATTTCTCCTTTGTTTTAATCAAACGTGCGATATTTGCAGCAACAATGTCATGAGCATGTATGATATCAGGATGCACCTCATTAATTACCAACTTAACTTTTTTAGCATATTTTTGGCTTGCAAAAGGTAAAAGACTGAATACTCGTTTTGATATGGGAATCTGATATGATTGCTTAAAATGACTAGGAACATTACCCTTTGAGCTTGGATAAATAATATAGACTTCATGACCTTCTGATATAAGAGTTAATGTTTCACGGTCGATCCGATTATCGGGAATGGGACTGTGTGTCATAAATAATACTTTTGCCAAATTATTCACCCGCATCACAAGAATAATGTTGAGATAAAAATGTTATGTAATAATTTTGTTGAAGAACCGTTTCATTCTTTGCATGAAAACTTTCTTTTGGTAATTCTTGTAATCTTCAGTAAAATTGTGTTTTGAGCTTAGTCCTCTTCCTCTGAAATAACCAACAAGCATAAGAATAGCGTATTTTATACTTTTTTCGTGCATAGCATTAGCCAAAACTCTACCAAGAGCATACGGGAACCAATAACCCACTTCCCGCATGGCTAATCCTCTAAAATAGAATACTTTTGGTTCTGCTCGAGTATTCCTGGGTCGGAGATGATAAACCAATGGCTCAGAAAAATGCATGGCAATCTTATTGTTAATATTTGCCAGAAAAACAGGTATTGATTCCCAAGCATAACTGATCTCAAATTTACCTTTGCAAACATCAATAAAAAAAACCATATTATAAAATCGACCAGCAGAACCGTGAACATGGTCCCTATCTATAGCCTCAGAAGGGCAAGTACCACTGGAAATAACGAGATTGGGGTTTTCATGAAAATGTTTTAGCATTTTTTCAAAATAATCATCAGATAACAGAGAATCAGCACCATTGATTAACAAGTAGTCAAATTCACTCAAATTTACCGATTTAAATCCATCATTATAAACCTGAGCTAGGCTTGCTTCACCGTCTAAAGTAAAACCTCTGTCCTTTCTTTGTAAAATTTTATACTTTATCATAGTTTTTTCCATCGCCTTCTTAACCTCCTTGATGGTGTCATCTGTTGAACCATCATCAATGATTAAGGTTAGAAGAGGCTTAATTTTTTGTCTCCCTAGTCCTTCAATGACTCTACCAATAAACTCTTCCTCGTTTCTTGCAGGAATCACAACTAAAATCTTATCAGTCATTTATGTCAATTCCTCAAAGGTAAGGGTATATTTAAACAATAAACATATTTTCATAATGTTTGTTTTTCCCCAAATTTGTTTAGTATCTTATCACTAGGCATCCAATTATAATTTTTGTTAGTAAATTCTCTTTTATTCTTTTCGGTCATGTAAAACAATAATCTACCTAAAATAAACGAAATTATTTGGAGTCACTATTCCTCATTGGTTAATGGAAAGAACTCTAAAAAAAGATTTTTTCATTAACGATTCGTGGGAAGGAAGAACTAAGAAATTGGCTAACTAAACCGTTGAAAATTACCAAACATGGTTTTACTTTATTACAAGAGTTTTTAGTAAAGCTTCATTTTAGTGGTGAACTTCCTAAAGAAGTTGTTCAAAGGAATATTGATACACTAGAACAATGGTTGCATAAAGTAGTGGAACTCTTTGAAAATTATAATGATAATTTAGAAAACGTATTTGGTCAGGATAAAGATCATCGTTTTTACCTTATGAGTCTTTTATTTGGAAAAACAATCTATTTATCATTATTTAATTGGATTAAAGACGCAAAAGTAATTTTGGAAAGGTAATAATTAATCTTTAATTTCAAGATACTTGATAAAGTTAAATTAAGAATTAAAATGCTTAAAATGTGATTAAAATGGTTACAATAAGTGAATTATATGAGTTATCTGAGAATTATTGGAAAGAATATTTTATACTCTTTAAAGCTTGTGCGCCAGAGGTTTTCCATACATCAGTTATTGAGGGTATTTGGTCACCAGAAAAAATCTTAAGACATCTGCTTGGATCATTGATTCAAATTAATAATAATGCTCTTAAAACAGAAAAATTGGAAAGTTATCTTAATTTTGACTTTACTGTAAATCCAGATGATAAATTTTCCTTAGAGCAAATTGAGAAGGAATATTATCGTCTAAATGAAGTAATTCATAAAGGGATAGCTGAAATTACTGAAGAATTAGAAAATGAAATTATTATATTAGGTAAAGAAGAGATTAAACGAGGTAGATTTTTATTGCTTTTATTTGCTCATGAACACAGTCATTTTGGACAAGTAACTTGGATCCTAAAAAGAGCCACTAATTGGACTCATCAAGATATGAGGAAAATAATGAAAGAAAAATCTTGAAGTCTTTTATTATTTTTACTTTTTTATAAATCAATTTTAAAGTCATTATAACTCATAAAACATCATCAACATTATTATATGTTGGAACCAGAAAGATAAATAAAATTTTAGTGAAAGTAAACTATTTCGATCAGGAAAATGTCAATTTGTTAGAATTTACCTTAATAGTAAGATAAATATCTAGTTGTATAATAATTTGCTCATTATACATTATGTGCGGATGAAACATGACTGAAAAATTGAAAAAATATTCATTTCTATGTCCTTTCTGCAAGGATGTTATTTCTTTTGAATTAAGCGAAGAGGAATTAAAAAAACGTTATAGCGGTGGTTTGGCTAATATCATAATTGAACCACATGGAACTCCTCCACATTCAGTTACTGTTTATATTGATAAGCAAGGATTAATTAGAAGTGTTTATTCAAGTTTTGAAACATTAGAACCAAAAATATCACTACAAAATTCATATATTACTGATGCTACTAGTGAGATAAATCTTCAGGAAGCTCAAGCATTAGGCATTCAAATATTACCATTTACAATTAGTATAGATGGTAGTCCTCATAGAAAATATAATGAAGAGATCTTTTTCCCCGAGGTTTATGAAAGTTTGATTGCTGATAAAAGTGTTAAAAGCCTCCCTGTATCAGTGGATTCTTTTTTGAATGCTTTTAGAAATGCTCCTCAAAATAAGCCTATTATTACTCTTACAATTAGCAAGAGATATAGTGAAGGATATACTAATGCTATGAAGGCAAAAGAAATTTTTGAAAAAGAACAACCAGAAAAAGCTAAAAATCTAATCATTATTGACTCAAAAACTACCGGTCCTATGATGAAACTTATGATAATGAAAGCAATTGAGCTAGATGAAAAAGGTGAAAATTTAACTTCTATTTTAGATTATCTTTATTGGATTTGTGAAAAACATATTTCATATATCTATGTGGATTCCCTAAATGCCCTAAGAAAAAGTGAACGTGTTGGTCGAGTCACAACATTCTTTGGTAATTTACTTGGTCTAAAACCAGTTATTATTGAGAATGAAAATAATAATGGTGATTTGAAGGCTTTTAAAACAGTTCGAAGTAAAGCTGATGCTATTAAAGAAATTACAAAGGCAATTTTGAAAGAATTTGGTAAACTTGAGCTTATCGGCGTTATCTTTTATGGTATTATTATCGATGATGCTAAACAATTACAAGAAACATTAAATCAAGAATCCGGAGCAGAAAGTTACGATTTCACTATGGATTTCATTGGTACAGGCGTAGCTATCCACTTAAGCTATGATTTACTGGGGATATCACTCTATCCAAAACTATAAGATTAGATTTTTTTCATTCTATTTACATGAGCTTTCTAACTAGGAAGTTCATGTAATTTAAATTCTTTTTAAACCAGAAAAGATCATTCCTAAGGAAATAAATTATAACTATAATTGGATTATATAATTTGGTTAATTTTTATGAGTGATTTTGAAAATTTTTCCAAAGGATTTCTTGCAGGTTGGATAAAGACTTTATTGGAAAGTATTGATGAGAATGTGGATGAAGAGACTCGTAAAAAAACTTTAACAAAACTGGTAACTATTGTGCTCAAGCTCATGCTAAAGAACTTTTCATAACATTAAAAGAAACAGCTTCAGATTTTGATGATTTCATAGTTAAAATTAATGAAAAACTTAAGGGAACATCTTGGGAAAAAATCGATAGCAATACTCTCCGAGTAACTTACAGTCAATGTTTTTGTCCAATGGTAGGTTTTGGATTATATCGAACACCAGTTCAATGTAATTGCTCTGTAGGATGGATAAAAGAAAATCTTGAAGAAGTATTGGAAAAACCTGTTACAGTAAAGCTCGAAGATTCTGTCCTCAAAGGAGGAGCAAAAAGTATTTTTACTGTGAATTATTAACTCCATTCTTTTTTAATTTTATACGATTTCTTGTTATCAAAATTATTTCTAAGAAGAATTTCTGTTATAAAACCAATAAGTAGAATAAATATTCCTCCAATAAAAAGAGTAAATGAAATAAAGAAAATTGGATTCGATTTAATTATTACCGGAATAGTATAGTATGACCAAAATCTGAAAAAAGCTACTCTCTCTAAAATTACCCAACAGAAACTTAGAAGACTAGTTATGAAGAAAAGAAGTGACCATCTACAAAAAAGGTGCATAGGTTTTTTTCCCCATTTATTTAAAGCGTTTAATGTCATTAGATCAATAAAACCTCTAAATAATCGCTTCATGCCATATTTTGTTTTTCCCAAAATTCGAGGACGATGATTTGTAACGATCTCACCAATTCGATACCCTTGGTAAGATAAAATTGCAGGAATATAACGGTGTCCTTCTGCAAATAATTGAAGATCTTCAACTACTTCTCTACGATAAATTCGCAATGTGCAACCTGAATCATGAATTTGTAAATTATTTAATCGACGGTTTATTTTATTGTTTATCTTAGAAGGAATTTTTTTCAATAAATTATCTTTACGGTTTTTTCTCCAACCACAAATAACATCAAAATCATCAGTTAAAGCTTCAATCAGCGTTGGTATATCATTAGGGTCATTTTGTAGGTCTCCATCCATAGTGATAATGTAATCTCCTTTTGCCTGCGCAAAACCAGCTAACAAAGCAGGTGTTTGACCATAATTTCTTTGGAATTCTATAATACGCAAGGTTTCTCTTGTATCATTATTGGTTAGAATTGATTTTAGGTTGTTCAAAGTTTTATCTCGAGAACCATCATCAATAAAAATAACCTCATAATCTTGTTTTTGTTTAGACATAACCTCAGTAATTTCAGTAAATAACGGGATGACATTTTCTTCTTCAGTATACACAGGGATGACTATCGATATCAAGATAAACAACTCAATTTTCAATTTGTGAGTTTTATGCTCACAGATAATTAGCGAGTTATTTACCTTATAAATAGCTAAATTTTGTTCAATTTCTCTAAATCCTCGAGAGACGTTTTTGCAACAGTGCGTACAATTGGATGTTCATCATTTTCATGAGCAGCTAATAACGCTTCCTTTACAATTTGTTCATTAATTTCTCCGAAATATCGAGCTATTTTTTGTCTTAATCTAAAATCTGTATCAGTAGTTAAAGCATCTATTAAGTTAGGGAGAATTTTTATCAAATGTTCTTTATTTTTGAAGAGTTGTCTAGCAGCATTCATTCTATAAATATAATATTCATTATTTTTCAATGCTGATAATAAATTAGGTATTAATTCATCAAATTTCTCATAGCCTATCTCACTTAAAGTAATAGCAGCAATTTCTCCTACTGGACCTTCTTTTTTTAGAAACTCAATAAGATTAGGAATTGCTTCTTTAGCTTCAGTTGATCGCCACCCTATTTTCTGTATTACTTGAAATCGCATCCGATTATCTAATTTCTCATCTTTTAATAAAGACATCAATATTGGGATATAGTATTCATCAGCAATGTAAGGCAAGATTTTACCTAGTATAATAGGAAGGACCAATAAATTTTGATTAAACTTTTCATTTTGAACTTTTTTGGCGAGAATTTCTCCAACTTCAGTTCTGTAATTTTGAACAAAAATTTCAATGTCAAAATTTCGCGTTTTCAATTCACTCTCGATAGCAACAAACAATTCCTCTTCAATTTGGGCTAGATTTTTTTCAGTCATAATTCTTTCCTTCCTTAATTATTGTTTGGCTAATCTTTCTCTCCAATAGTCAGCTGGTTTTGTGAAACTCTTTCCACTCCGTTGATTAAAAGGACAAATAGCAATACAAGTAGAACATTCCCCACCATTATCAACCCAAAATTCATAACACTTATCAACGTTGACTGTCCAACGATAGATTCCTTTCATATTTGACTTCGTGTGAGTTTTAAAGGAAGGTTCATCATCAAATGATATTGCTTCATTTTCACAAGCTTCAGCACATCGTTTACATCGCCTACAATAATCAGTTAAACCAAAATCAGTTTTTCCATCAAAAAGCAAAGGCATATCTGTGTAAACTTTGCACAGTCTTACTCTTGCACCATTGTCTCGAGTAGTTAGTAATCCATTTCGTCCAACTTGTCCTAAACCAGCTTCAACTGCTATAGGAATTGACAAAGCGGTATCATTTCCCATTGGTATTGCTTTATAACCTAGTTTTCTAATGAATTCAGCTAGTGAGGAAACAATAAAAGCCATTTGTGAATATCCCATTCCACTTGCAAAACCTTGAGTCATAGAAGGAGAAGTGCTAATTGTATCTGAATCCATTACAACCCCAATAGCTATAGCAGCTGTTAATCCTTCCGGAAGATCAAAGGGGGTTCCTACTCTATCTTCTGTATATACCCAATTAGGATTAAAAGGGGCTATTCCTACCATTGAAGCACCAAATGATTTAGTTACTGCCTTGATGGTTTTAGTAACTTTCTCAATATTATTATCATTTATTTCATATTTTTCAGGGAGAGCATCAGGCATCATATTATTTGGAGTAGAAAGTTTTTCCCAAGAAAAAGCATTTCTAAAATAATCATGAACTGTCCATGAAGCAATAGCAAGCGCATGATCTATTTTTGTATAACCAGGTTGTGTTTCATCTAGTATTTCTGGGACTTTATCATACATATAGACCTTGTATGTTTTCATTGTTTTATCCCAATTTACTCTTCCAAAAATACTATCATATTCGCTAAAGGGTTCGAAATCATCATTTATGGTAAATTCTGGTGAAACCGTTTTCTTGCTTTTATTTGGATTAACTTGTTTTATCTTTTTTTCCATTTTATTTCTTCCTGAAAAATCAATGAGTAAATTTTATGAAATCAATATAAACAAACATTTCTTAATTAATAATATATGTTTACAAAAGAGTTTTATAATTTTATAGATGAAGCTGATGGGAAATGAAAGGATTGAAAATTAATTATGGAAAGCATGAAATTATTATTTTAATTTCTTGTGTAATTTTATTAATGATTACTATACCAGCTAATATTCTAGGTGTCAATTTAAGTCTAAATGGTCAACTAACTGATATCTCATGAACAGTATTAGCTATAGTTCCTCCAATTGTTTTTTCATTGATTTCAGGACTATTAATTGGTTTATTTTTTGATTTGAAATATTTATTAAAATCCTCTTCTATTATTACCAGTCTATTGGTATTATATGCTATTTCACTTCTTTTTGTGGTAATCTTTAGAAATGGATGGCTCATAACGGTATTATTTATAATTCTTCTCTCTGCAGTATCACTTTTTACTACAAATTTCATTATTGTTTTGATTAAAGAAAAATCAAATAAAAACAAAAAAAGGATATTTTAACTGATTAGTTGACCTAACTTTTACTTTTTTATTAATAGCTAAAAATTATTTTTTTTTAAACATTAAGTAAAATTTAAAATTAATAAAATAATAATAATTGTAAATCTATTTCTAGTAATCATTCAAACGATCAAACCGCAAATAATTAAATAAAAAAATTAAATTATAAAGGGACAGATTGATTAACTATTAATAGATTAACCAATTTGCTATTGGAGTCTCTAAAGTGTTAGATGTTGGCATTGAAGCATTATTAATAATGGATAAAGCAGGTATTCCCTTGTTATTTCAAAAGTTCAATCCTAAACGAGCTGATATTGAACCAATTTTATTATCTGGTTTTCTTACTGCTGTGAAAGCTTTTTCTACAATACTTATTGAGGAATCTGATAAGGATTTTCACCTTGATTATGGAAAACGAGTGATAACTATTTTATCAGGAGCTCAAGTAATTTTCGTAGCAATTCATAATGATAAAGAAATAAATCGAATATCCCCTATTCTTTTTCCCTTAATAAAAGAATTTGAAAATGACTATTACAAGAATACTTTACCTGGAGACTCAGGACCAATTGAAGAATATTATCCTTTCAAAGAACGAATAGCTGAAACTTTGGGATTAACTAATCCATCGCTTGAATGGATACCATTAGTTTTAGAGGATCACGACCATAATTTAATTCTAACCAGTAGTTTAGCTCCCTATCTTGTGAAAAATTATACCATTAAAACTATCATTGAAAAAAGCAATCTAACTAAAAATCAAGTTTTAAAGGAATTATCTCGACTTTGGGCATATGGTCAAATAAATTTTAGAAATGTAATTACCAGAGAAGATATTATTATTCCCACATCTAAAATATCTTCATTTCTACAACCATCATCTCTTAATTGGAAATTGCTTTCGAAAGAATTTCCAAACATCATTAATATTCTTCCTTATATTGTTAGTCACATAGATGGACGAACATCTTTAGGAACAGTTATTGAAAATTATGCTAATGAAAGTCCTGAGATTATTTACTGGTTAATGGATTATCTATATATTCAGGATGCAATAACCATTTTAACACCAGAAAAACGAAGGGTATTAATGGCTAAAGAAATACTGGAAAAAAGTCTGGAAATATCAGATGAAATTTATTCTAAAAAGGTAACTATTACTATTTTAAAATCAGTTTTACAGGAATTAAATGTTCCAGAAGTTATTTCTCAAATCAGAGCAACAGATCATGAGTGGCAACTAGATTACAATTTTATGATCTATGAAAGACTCTCACCCGAAAAGGTTCTAACTCTTTATGAATATTGGCTCGAAGTATTACGATTATTCATCTTTACTCTACCTGAAAAAAAGAGAAAGAAATATATTGAAAAACTAACTGAAGAACTTGATTATGATTATTTTGTGAAATATATAGATGAAGATTTGGAAGGTTTCGAAGAATTTGCCTTTTGGCTTGAAATTGTATTTAATTAACACAAAGAAGTGATGTAATGTCAATTGACCCATATAAAGCAATAGAAATAAAACCAAATGTTTGGTGGATAGGTTTACCTGATTTTAAAGCTGGATTTTCTTATAATCCTTATTTAATCAAAGATGGGAATGAAGTTATTATTATTGATCCTGGTTCAGCTTTTGATGAACACTGGCAGTTAGTTAAAAATAAAATTGAATCAATAATTCCTTTAGAAGAAATTACTATGATTATTGCTACTCATCAAGATCCAGATCTTTGTGCAGCTATTCCTTTGATAGAAAAAGAGGTTGGGGTAAATAATTTTGAATTAGTTACCACAGATAGAACCTCATTATTCATTCCTTATTATAATATCAAAACAGAAGTAACAATTATTGAAGACAGTGATATAATGGAGGTAGGTGATAGTAATAGAAAATTATTATTTATTACTTCACCTTATTTGCATTTTCCTGGAGCATTTACAGTTTATGATACAAAAGAGAAGATTTTATTTTCTTCAGATATTTTCGGAGCTTTTTCTGTTGACTGGCAGCTTTATGCAAACACCTTCTATTTGGAAGCAATCAAATCTTTTGCTGAGCCATATTTACCAGATAAAAGACATGTAATAAATTATCTACAAAAAATAAAAGATTTAGATATTGAAATGATTTGTCCTCAACATGGTTCAATTATTAAAAAAGAACAAATTCCAAATGTGATAGATTTATTAAGTACTTTGGAGGTAGGAATATGGAAGTAACTGAACAAACTGCATTAGAATTCGCTCAAGTACTCATTATGCGAGGTTTTGGTTTGTACGGTGATGAGAAAATGATGAAAATTTGTTTAGAATCTGGTATAAATTGTGATGAAGATGGAACTTTTAATAGTATAAACAAAGAAGAAATGATACAAGCTGTAACACGATTGATGATTAATTATTCAAAGTTTAACTTACCAGCCAAAATGACTTCCATTGTATTAGCTCGAAAATATGGTTTACCTATACCTGATGAATTAAAATCATCTAAAACTAAAAAATCAAAATACAAGATAAAAATTGAATCCTAAAATGATAAAATAAGCTTAATAAACAGCTTATTTTTAACTAATTTTTAATCCACAAATACTTTTGTTTTTCAGAAACAATTCAAAGTAGAAAAAATAATACTTAATTTTCTAAGGGCAAAACTAAAATAAGCAAAAACCTTTTTATCTTACTTTAAGCAAGTCAAGGAAACGACTAGTCTAATAATATAATTTTATAGGCGATGCATCTATATGAATCAAGCTATACAAACTTATACACTTTGGATTGCTTTAGGTTTGGTCCTAGTCGCTGTACTACTTTTATACTTACTTGGAAGACGGATAGCCCCCCGAAATCCAAACCAAGACAAATGTAAGTCTTATGCATGCGGAGAAGATATGCCAACGGGCAAGCAACAATTCTATCCAAATACGTTCATATATGCTATCTATTTCACTATTTTCGATATTCTAGCATTCGTTTTAGCAACCGCTATGGTAACAATGACTCAAAGTATTGAGTTTACCATTATGCCAGCAGTTTTTGCTGCTATTGGCTTATTAGGAGTGGTAACAATTAGAAGGTGAATTTGATTATGGTCTTTAAGAAGATAGTCGATAAAGTTGTTCTTTGGTCTCGAGTCAAGTCACCTTGGATCATTCATGTTAACACCGGTGGTTGTAATGGATGCGATATCGAAGTGGTTGATGTTCTAACCCCGCGTTATGACGTTGAACGTTTTGGTATTTTGATACAAGGCAGCCCTAGACATGCAGATGTTCTAGTGGTGACTGGACCCGCTACACAGCAAATGAAAGATCGTCTTAAGTTATTGTATGAGCAGACACCTGATCCTAAATTTGTAGTCGCAATTGGTGCTTGTGCATGCAGTGGAGGTATTTTCCGACACAGCTATATTCCCTGTTTAGGAATAGACACAGTAATTCCAGTTGATGTCTATATTCCAGGTTGTCCGCCAAAACCTGAGGCGATTATCTTTGGCATCGCTCAATTATTAGCAAAGCTACAAGGGAAAGATACTCTTCCCATTGATCCTAGTACTATTGACTTAAAAAGTCATAAAGATAAGGAGGCACTTGCTACAGAATGAGCGATCTAAAGAGAGAACTAAAAGTTGTTGACGCATTAAAAAGTCAGTTTGGTAATAAAATCCTCTCAATCGAGGCTGTAAATCCTAGACGGATTCATATGACAGTTCCTGATCCTGTTCATCTTGAGGTGTTCAAATTTGCAATTGAGAAATGGAATGCTTGGCATTTAATAGCCATTTCCAGCGTTGATACTCCAGAAGGAGTGTTTGCTGTGATTTATCATTTCGATATTGTCCCACCACACGATGCAGATACAGCTATTTCCATTAATTTACGAGTGGATTGTCCTGATAGAGCGAACCCCAAAATCTCTAGTGCCTATCCCGTTTTACATGGTTCACAATTTTTTGAGCGTGAAGCACATGATCTAATGGGTATTGATTTTGTAGGTCACCCAGGTCTTGAGAGACTTATTTTACCAGATGATTTTCCAAATGGTGTTTACCCATTGCGTAAGGACTTCCTTTTAGATATACAGAAGGAAGAAGCCGATAAAAAAGGCGATTAATGAGGTGATAGTTTGGCAGAAGAAAAGAAAACAGTAAAAGTTGAAGGTCCGCAAACAGGTTGCGCATCCTGTATGCCTAAAACTATGATGATCCCTCTTGGTCCTCAACATCCAGCATTAAAAGAACCTACTCATTTCCTTTTGGAAGTTGAAGGTGAAGTTATTGTTAATGCTACGCCACATATAGGGTATGTTCATCGAGGTATTGAGAAACTTGCAGAAACAAAAACATATTCAGCAAATCTAACATTGGTTGAACGTGTTTGTGGTATTTGCAGCCATATTCATTCTATCTCATTAGCAAATGCTACTGAAACAGCACTTGCTTTAGATGGATTTGTGGTACCCGAGCGAGCTCAATTCATTCGAACAATTGTAGCTGAACTTGAACGTGTTCATAGTCATATTTTATGGCTTGGTATAGCAGCTCACGAAATTGGTTTTGATACCTTGTTTATGCTCTCTTGGAGAGATCGTGAATTAACAATGGATTTGTTAGAGGATATTTCTGGAAACAGAGTGAACTATGGTTTAAACGAAATTGGTGGGACTCGAAGAGATCTCAATCAAGCACAAAAAGATCGTATTCTCAAGTATATGGATATCACTTTAGAACGATTACAACGTTACGTTGATATTTGTCTTAAAGAAGATACTATTCGTTTACGAACTCAAGGTATAGGTGTTCTTTTACCAAGTAAAGCTCGTGAATTATGTGCTGTTGGTCCAACTGCACGTGCTTCAGGCTTGAAAATTGATGTTCGTTATGACGATCCATACTCCGCTTACGGTGCTTTTAGAGATATTTTCAAAGTGATTACCTATGATACGAACGATGTTTTCTCTCGAGTAGTTGTCAGATTACTTGAAACAGTAGAAGCAGTTGAGTATATCAAATGGATGATCAACAATCTCCCAGAAGGACCAATATTTGCTAAACCTCCACGAAAGGTTCCTACTGCTCAAGTCTTATCAAGGACTGAAGCACCGAGAGGTGAATTGATCCATTACTTATGGTCTAATGATACAAACAAACCCTATAGACTAAAAATCACTACACCCACTTTAGCTAATATTCTCTCAGTTTCAGAGATGTTAAAGGGTGATTATATTGCAGATTCAACCATATCATTAGCATCAATAGATCCTTGTTTTAGTTGCGAAGACCGAATGATTACTTTTGTAAACAATGACCGAAGAAAACCAAAGACCTGGACATGGAATTTGGATCAATTAAGAAAATACCGCAAAGATTGGTATGATAATAAAGGGTGGAAGAAATAATGGCATTAGCAGTTTGGGCAGAATGGATATTATTAATCGTTGGGATTCTCTTCTTCCCCGGTATTGGCTTCTGTATATCCATAGCACTATTTGATGAATGGATTGATAGGAAGTTTTATGCAGCCCTGCAAGACAGGATTGGTCCCTTGCACACTGGATTCAAAGGTATTATGCAACCTTTAGCAGATTTCCTTAAGCTAATGGCTAAGGAGGATGTAGAACCAACTGCAGCTGACAAGTGGGGCATGAGATTTATGGCAATTACAGGCTTAACAATTCCACTATTGGCACTTTTATTTGTTCCAATAATAGGTATTTCAGGCTTGATCTCCTTTGAAGGAGATATTTTGTTGTTATCATTTCTTACAACGTTGATTGCCTTAGTGATCTTCTTGGCAGGATGGTTCACAGCAAATAGGTTAGCTATGCCTGGAACAATGCGTGCAGCATCTCAATTATTGAGTTATGAAATACCAATTCTTTTAGCAATGTTCTCTGTTGCATTACGAACAGGAGAACTATCGATTGCAGGAATTGTAAATTGGCAATTAAATGCTCATAGACCAACAATATTCAGCTTACCAATGTTCTTGATCTTCTTGATATTCATATTAGCAACTCAAGCAGAACTAGAACGAAGCCCCTTCGATATTCCAACAGCAGAGACAGAAATCGTTGGTGGTTGGGAAGTAGAATATTCTGGTAAGAAATTAGCCTTCTTTAGATTGAGCACTGATTTACAGATGATATATGGAGCAGGAATTGCTACTGCATTATTCCTTGGTGGACCTGTAGGGATTGAAATGTGGATACCCTCATTTGCTACTTGGTTATCAAATCCAAGTCAATTGATGTGGATTTCTACTATCAGAATTGCTTACAGTACACTAATGTTTGCTATAAAGACTACAGTAATAATATTGATTTTAGCTACGTTTAGAGCTTTAATGGCTCGATTAAGAATTGAGCAATTTTTGGAATTCTCTTGGAAGTGGTTGATTCCAGTATCACTAGGACTTGTAATTGTAAGTGTCTTTTGGGTTCCATGGTTAGATAGAACTCTCTGGAGACTCTATGAAGACTTACCATATTGGACCGGAGGTGCTTGAAATGACAAGACCAGCAGTAATAATTTGGGAAGCACTAAAGAATGCTTTCAAGAAGAAAAAAGCAACAATTGACTATCCTTTCGAAGCTGGAATAAAGCCTGAGATAGGACTAAGAGGAGCACACTATTTGGACCTCGCTAAATGTACCGGATGTCGGGCTTGTGAGCGTGCTTGTCCTCCATTAGCTATTGAGATGGTTCCTTCAGAAGTAACAAAAACTGGTAAAAGACCAGTCATTAACCTTAGTGAATGTATTTTCTGCGGTCTCTGTCAAGATGCTTGCAGATATGATGCCTTGTTTCTCACCGATTACATAGAACTCTCAGCATTTAAACCAGATGAAATGATCATCTACTCAAAAGAGGACCCTAAAATGTTTCCACCAAGGGAAGCAAAGAAAACGGAGGCAAGCTAAGAGCGACACGCGAGTCGAAAAAGAAGGATGTGTAAAAAATATGGACGCAAAAACAATTTTGTTGATAATATTACTTGCCATTGTTGTTATCGCAGCTATTGTTGCAATAGAAATGCGAGACCTTATCTATGCTTCAGTCGCATTAGCAATACTAAGCATAGCATTGGCAGGAGCATTCTGGATCCTTAACGCTCCGTGGGTTGCGCTCTTCCAATTAATGATCTACGGTGGAGCTGTGACTGTGTTACTGATTTCTACTGTGGCATTAACTGAGCGATTCGAATCTGGTGAACCCGTTGAGGATTTGGACAAACTATTCGATTCCGAAGGTTCTAAGGAGGAAAGTAAAGTATGAATAAAAAGATTAGAAGAATATTGATCTTTAGTTCAAGCATAATACTTGTCCTAGGAATCTATGGATTGTTGATGTTTGGTCTTAAAGACTTCAACGATTCAGTTACAGGAGCTTATCGAATAGACGATACTGGAGATGATTTACGACCTGAACATCCATTTGTTCTTGAAAATTCTACCTTTAAAGAAATTGGCCGAGCAGTAGGATTTGTTCTCTGGGAAGCCAAGGGAGTAGATATCATTATCGTAGGATTCATCTTGCTAGTTGCTGCAGAAGCAGCTTCTACAGTCGTGAAGGGTATTGAAGATCAATGCTCCGAATTCCGAACAGAAATGTGCGAAACAGACAAATTTGTCATTCTTGAAAGAAAGAGTGCCGAAGAACTCGACAAAGAGGAGGCTGAATAATTTATGGCTTTCTTATCTACAAGTCCATTTGAGAATATCTATATCATTATAGGGTTCTCAGTAGCCTTATTAGTAATAGGTATCTATGGCCTAACCTCAAAACAAAACATGATCAAATTTTTGATTGCGATTGAGTTGTTACTTGATGCAGCTCATTTGAATTTCGTAGCCTTTTCCAATGTTTTTGGAGGCACAGTTGATCCTCTCCCACATGCAGTGGTAATCGTAAGCATCTGCATTGGAGGATGTGTGGCTGGTGTGGCTCTTGCCTTGATAATTCAAGCGTATAGAATTCATTCCACCTTAAACTCTCAAAGATTGAACCAGTTAAAATATTAGGAGACTGAAAAACAATGTTATTAGAATCCGCAGCAATATTAAATTGGGCTGTGCCATTTGGTGGTGCGCTCATAACTCCAGTGATAGGTTTTATTGCTGGAAAGCTTAAGGATGGTAAAGCAAAAAATGGTTTACACTTCGTCCGTAATTGGATGGCTGCAGTAACCTCATTTATCGCTTTTATTTTCAGCATCCTTTTAGTGGTAGACATTTATTCTGGTGAGACCGGAGTAGAGTTATTCCAAGCAAATTGGTTCTTTGGTCTTGGTTCAGGAACATATGGAGTAGAATTTGGTGTCCTAGTTGATCCCTTGACAGTAATGATCGCTTGCTTTGCCTCAGGCATTGGAACGTTGATCATGGTCTATGGAGTTAGCTACATGAAAGGAGACAAACATCTTGACCGTTACTGGTTCTTGATGCAAATGTTCGTTGGAGGAATGGTTTTCCTTGTTATGGCAAACAACTTCTTACAATCATTTGTTGGTTGGGAAATAGTCGGTTTCTGTTCCTATGCTCTAATTGGATTCTTCTTTACTAAAAGAGAGAAACAAGACGAAAGAGAGACAACCATCAAAGAAGAAACTGAAGGTGATTACAATTCTCATGCAGGTATGAAAGCATTCATTGTCACCAGAATTGGTGATGTAGCAATGCTCACAGGCATATTAATTGTCTTCGCTTATGCAGGAACCTTCAATTACATGCACTTACTTCAAGATACAACCTGGATTACTGCATTGCATAATGACCATATTTTGGCATTAACTGCAATCTTGATTTTCGGTGGTCCAATAGGCAAGTCAGCCCAATTTCCCTTACAATTCTGGCTTCCAGAAGCTATGGCTGGTCCAACAACTGTTTCAGCACTTATTCATGCTGCAGCAATGGTCAAAGCTGGTGTCTTTATGGTTATCAGAACGTTCCCAATGTGGTATATTGGTCTACATGACTTACAGTACGATGAATTACAGATTTACTTCCTATTTGTCGCGTCAATCGGTGCATTTACTGCACTAATGTCAGCAACAATGGGTATGGCTGCAACAGAACTCAAGAAAATACTTGCTTTCAGCACAATCTCACAACTTGGTTACATGTTCATGGGTCTTGGTGCCGGTGGTTTAATCGCTCCAATTGATAATGGTCATGGAGCATTCGAAATCATAGGGTATTTCGCAGGATCATTCCACATGCTTTCACATGCAGTTTTCAAAGCATTGCTGTTCCTTTCCGCAGGAGCTGTGATTCATGCTGTACACAATAAATACATCTATGGAATGGGTGGTCTGAGAAAGAAGATGCCAACAGTATTCTGGCCTATGGTAATAGGTGGTCTGTCCTTAGCTGGAGTCGTTCCATTAGGAGGCTTTTTCAGTAAAGAATCAATCTTTGGAACTTTGTGGCACCTAGGTGGAGAAGGCAATCCTTGGGGTTGGATATTCTTCATTATTGCTGCAATAACTGCTGCACTAACATTCTTCTATACTCTCAGAATGCTCGGAAGAACCTTTGGTGGTGAATCATCAAAGAATGTCAAACATGCTGAAGAAGAGCATGAAGGTCACTTGCACAAAACAAATCCAATTATGTGGGTACCATTAGTAATTCTAGCAGTTGGAACAATTGTACTAGGATTCTTGTCACCATTAGTAGAGAACTTTATGACCAGCAATGTTTGGTTTGAAGGAGCTACAAGATTTACAGTAGAACAAACGCTAGTAAATTATGGTGCATTCTTTAGTCATACATTTGGCTTTGCCCCACCAACCTTCTGGATAACCTTAGGGTTATTATTAGCAGGTGGTATTCCAGCGTACTTCCTCTATCTAGGAAGGCAATGGAGTTACGACAAAGTGCAAGAAAACAAGTTCATAAGAGGAATTACCAAATTCTTCTACAACAGATGGTACATGAACGCAGCAATTTATCATTGCTTACGTAGATTCAAACGCTTTGCAGAATGGAGTTACGAAAAGATTGACCTGAAAGTGATCGATGGAGCAAATTACGTCATCGCATCAGGGACAACCAAGTCGGCTGAAGTTTTCAGAAAGACCCACACAGGGATACTTTCAGTGAATTTCATCTATATGCTTTTAGGAGCAATAATCCTATTGGCAGTATTATTATTCACTCTCTAGGAGGAAATAAAAAACAATGTTTCTAACTTTCACAACACTAATATCATTAGTAATACTCCTCGTAGCACCGATTATTGTATTCCTCCTCGGTAAATGGAATAATCATGCTGCAAAATGGTCCGCCTTTGGATTTACTCTCATCGCAGCAATATTCTTCGCATTATCGCTTGGAGATGTGCTAGCTTTTGGTGAACACAAGCTAGAAATTCCATGGTTAAGCTTCGATATCTCAGCAACAAGAAGTGTAGCAATAACCTTCTCTTTGATATCTGATAATCTAAGCTTCCCAATAGCAGCGATAATCTTCATACTCGGTTTAGCAGGTATAATGTATAGCTTCGGGTATATGAAAGATGAAGAAAAACAAGGAGCATACTATGCTCTATTAGTGCTCTATATTGCTGGAATGGTCGGAGTAGTATTAGCAGGAGACTTAATACAATTTTATATCTTCTGGGAACTCATGTTAATACCATCATACTTTATCATAGCTAAATGGGGTTCAAAACCAAATGCAGTCAAAATTGCCTTCAAATATTTCATCTTCACACATGTAGGTGCAATGGCAATATTGATAGGTATTGGTGGACTCTGGGCTTATGGTTCCGCTGATGGTAGTTTCCTAATATCAATGTTGGACTTGAGTTCAGTTTCAGGAACAATCGTCAAAATCTTGTCAATCCTATTCTTCTTAGGATTCTCAGTGAAAATGGCTATCTTCCCACTACACACATGGCTTCCAGACACTCATGGAGAAGCACCAACACCAATTAGTGCTATTCTAAGTGGTGTCATGATCGAAACTGCTGCCTATGGTATCATGAGAATTATTCAACAGGTCTTCCCTGAAGGAAAAATCAGTTGGATAAAATATGTTCTTGTTGGTTTAGCAGTCTTTACTATGATTTATGGAGGTATTATGGCTTTAGCTCAAAAAGACACTAAAAGATTGTTTGCTTTCTCATCTATAAGTCAGATGGGTTACATCTTCTTTGGTTTGGGAACCTTTACCTTATTTGGTTCCACAGGTAGTGCTTTCCATATCATCAGCCATGCACTTGCTAAAGGATCCCTCTTTATGGTTGCAGGTATCTTGATGACTCAAGTCGGTCACCATAAAGGACGAGATATAAAATCATTAGGTGGCCTTGCGTATCGTATGCCCATTACTGCTATTGTTGCTCTGATTGCAGCAATGAGTCTGAGTGGATTACCGCCATTAAGTGGCTTTATGTCCGAATGGATCATCTTCTCAGGTGGCATAACAGAAGGCAACGTTTTAGGAATTATTGCTGTATTTATGGCAATACTTTCAACTGCATTAACAGCGACTTACACGTTACTCTTTATGAAGAACGTGTTCCTAGGACCCGTCCGCGAAGAATTCAAGGACGTGAAGGACCCAAGTCCATACATGTGGGCACCACTAGTAGTTTTGGCAATCCTAAGCTTTGTCATAGGTATACTACCAATTAGTGTCTTAAAATTCGTAGCTACATGGGCAGCGGGTGTCTTCCCGACAACATAAACTGGAGGCAAAAAAAACAATGAATGTATTTTGGATACTTCCATTAATAATCCTTTTCGGAGGAGCAATAATAATAGCACTCTTAGGTCGATTCACCCGAAAAGTTACTCCGGGCTGGAATATGACATTTGCTATAATTGCCAATCTCTGTCTCCTAGCAGCATTGGGTTTAATCATCGCTTTCGCAAACGGACTCCCAGTAAATTCCACTGAACTAACATTAGTTCTACCAGGAAGAACACTCGAAAACTCACTCTACACAGTCTTTAGACTTGACAATCTTACATGGTGGTTTATGTTAGTCTTTGTGGTCTTAGGATCAATCGTAGCAATCTACTCGATCAAATATATGGACAAGGATAGCCGATTAGATCGTTACTACCTACTCTTACTCATATTAGTTGGTGGTATGATTGGTGTTGTCATGTCTGGAGATTTGTTAACATTGTTCATCTTCTGGGAAGGTATGAGCATATCAAGTTATGTTCTCGTTGCTTTCAGAAAAGATGAACCTGAACCAATTGAAGCAGGCATAAAGTATCTATTTATGAGCGCTTTTGGTAGTGTTATTCTCCTATTTGGTATGAGTCTCCTCTATGGTATAACAGGAACTTTGAATATTGCTGCTATTGGCAGTGCCTTAACAACACAAATAACTACTGGCAGTGGCTTTTCAGGCATCCATGTAGTGATCATCATATGCTTAATAGTCGGTTTTGGTGTCAAAGCCGCCATTGTGCCCTTGCATCTCTGGTTGCCGGACGCCCATCCTGCAGCCCCAAGTGGTATCTCTGCGATGCTTTCTGGTGTGGTGATCATGACTGGTATGTTTGCTATGACCAATACTCTTACCTCCTTCTTTGGTGGTAGTGTTGGTGCTCCTGGCAATAACCTAAAAGTCGTTGGCTATGTTCTGTTATGGATCTCGGTCATTACTATGATCGTTGGCAACTTGATGGCTCTTGTTCAAAAAGATCTCAAACGTATGCTTGCCTTTTCAACTATCTTAAATGTCGGTTTCATCCTCTTCGGTCTTTCTATGACCTTAACTACTATTAGTGCTGACATTGTCGAACTTGGTGTTCAAGGTAGTTACTTCCACATTTTCACTCACTCATTAGGCAAGGGCTTGGCCTTTTTATGCGCTGGTGCAATTCTCTATCGCTTCCATGACCGTAATATCGACCGTTTGGAAGGCATTGGTCAAAAGATGCCCATTACTACTTTCGCAATGACTATTGCTTTGTTAAGTTTAGCTGGTGTTCCACCTTTACCAGGTTTCTGGAGTAAATTGAACATTGTAGTAGCTGCTGTAACAAGTGGTGACATTCAATTCCGCATTGGAGTAGTATTCTTCCTCCTCTCAAGTGTTGTAAGTGTGGTTTACTATCTTATCCTCTTACAAAAATTCTGGTTTAAACCAGCTGGTGAACACCTAAACGATGTTAAAGAAACTCCTATTGAGATCGTTATCCCCCTCGTGGTGATCGTCCTCATGATGGTTATTGTTGGTGTCCTACCTGGTACATTTGAGAATCTTGCGAACAACGCTGCGATTGCCTTGCTAGGTTAAAAAACTGTAGAAGAAATATGCATGAAGTTTTTCTTCATGCTTCTTATCTCTTTTTTTTTTCATTCTTTCGGAGTTAGTTTAATTAGATTCTATTGATTTATCCCACAGCTAATTTTGTTGTGTTCATTTTATCCTTTTTCTGTCTCTTCATCAAAAAGAAAATTAGCAAGCCACCAATAATTCCAGGTATTAACACGTTCAGGAAAGTTTGTGTGATTGAAAGACTTAATGAAGTTGCGTTATTTACATCTGCTAAAAATGCTAAAAATATCACTATTATTGTATCTCTTATTCCAATTCCACTGATACTTATAGGTATAGTTAATGCTACTATAGCAGCCACACATAAAGTCATAATAACCATTAGTGGATTAATTATTAGAGTAGGATCAAATGCTCTCAAAAACAAATATCCCTGTAATCCTAAAAGCCCCCAAAATAGTATCGATAGTAATCCTAACCAGAAATAATGTTTAAACTTGTAATTTTTTTGGCTTACATAAAAATCATCAATTATTTCTTGTGTTGTAATATTTATCTTATCTTTTGCTTCTTGTTTTCTAAAGGTTTTTGAAATAAATTTTAGAATTATATTAACTACTGGTTTTGTTGCTTTCTCGTTATAAACAAAGACAAGTAATAGTAAAAAGATAATTATTCCCCCACCAACACTTGCTGGTATCCACCAATCTATTGAAACCATTTTTGCTATGATGAATGGAAAAGAGATAGCAACAACAACAACAATTCCTGCAAGATCAAGGATTCGGTCAAAGACAACAGAAAAAACTGCTGCACCTGTACTGATTGACTTTCTCTTCTTGGTTAAATAAAATGCTCGTAAAATATCACCAACCTTCGCAGGTGTTATTGCTGAACCAAATGTCCCTATTAATATCAAACTCAATGCTTCCATAAAAGGAACCTTTTCACCTTGTTGTTTGAGAATATACATCCACCTTAAGGTTTTGATGATAAAAAGGACAATTGTTCCACCAAAAGCTGCAAAGATGAACCAATAATTTGCTTTCTGTAAACTTTCACCGATAGCTCCTGGTTTAGATCTTATAATTAAATAGGTCATCAATGCAATAGTTACCACTATCCCTAGAAGATACTTCCAATTCTTTCTGAACCAACTCGTTTTCCCTTCTTCTGAAGGTAATACTATCTCTATATCAGTAATCTTTTTTCTAGGTTTTACATCATCAGGTTTTTCAATGACAATATCTTTTGGTATATTAGCTATTTCTTGTAGATCATCCACTTTTTTTCAATTCCCTATAGTGATTTTTTCTCTAAAAATCACCTATTATCCTCATTTCGCTGAAAGTTCAGTTGAAACAAACGCTTCAGAAGAAGATTGTTCTATTGTCTTAGAATAATATTGAGTTAGCCAATATTCTGTGAAATCTTCTATTGCATCTTCGATTGTTTTTATTGGTTGATAACCTAGTAAAAACTTGGCTTTTGAGATATCAGCAAAAGTATCTTGAACATCCGCTTTGTTCATTTCAGCATATTCAATATTTAATTCTCTATTAGTTATTTCTGAAACATATCTCAAAACAGAATTAACAGATATCCTTGTTCCTGCACCAATATTGAAGATTTGATTTTTAGCTTTTGGTTTTGTAGCTGCAAGATAGAATGCTTGGGCCATATTTTCTACGTGTGTCCAATCCCTGGTTTGTTTCCCATCACCAAAAACAGTTATTGTTTCACCGGTCATTGCTTTTGAGACAAATTTATTGATTGCCATATCTGGTCTTTGTCTTGCTCCTACTACGGTGAATGGTCTGATGATAACGGTATCAAATTCTGGGTAGAGATGTCTGGTTACACTAACCAATTGTTCTTTGGTCAATTTACTTACGCCATAGAATGAAATGGGATTTTTTGGGTGCCCTTCATTCATTGGTAAAAAGACCGTTGGTCCAAAAACAGACGAGCTACTTGAAACAACCACTCGAGAAACATTGCACTCTCTAGCAATAGTTAAGATATTTGATGTCCCTTCAACATTGATCCGTAAAGATACATCTGGATTTATTGTTGAGTATCTTACACCAGGTTGAGCTGCAAGATGAATTATTCTCTCACATTCTTCCTCACTAATTGTTTTTGCGAGTTGTTTCTTATCTAGTATATCTCCTTGAACTATTTTTGCCCCTAATTTTTCACATTCTAAAGCATTCATCCATTTTAGTTCTGGTGAATAATAGTCCGAAAAATTATCATAAATTATAACCTTTATTTCTCTTTCAAGCAGATATTTTGTCAAGTGATACCCAATGAATCCTGCCCCACCAGTGATCATTATTGTAGTCATTTTTTCAACTCGCTCTAATATGAATTCGAGTTTTCCCTAGCTAATTTAGTATTTAAATCACTAAATATCCGACAATAATACAAGAAAAAAAGATTTGAGGAAAAACCTCAAAATAAAATTAATAATTTGGATCATAATCTTTCTCTATTGATTCCCCTATACGGCAATTTTCTCCTATCCGAGCTTTTGGGCAAATAATCCTTTCAGCTATCACATAGTCTATATCTACTCTTAGTGGTGAGACTATTTCTTTTACTCGTAAAAAGGCTTCCACCTTTGCGTTTTCATCCATCATTATGCGTACTTTATTTGCTTGTAATTTACCATGAATTATTGAAGGACTACTTACATAAAAAATAAATTCATCACAATCAACATCTCCACCAATTTCGATTTTACCCCGAGCATCTATTAATCCAGTAACTTTTACGCTCTTATCAGCTGTTATTCCTCCTATTGATGAGAGACTCTGAGCGGTTATTGTTCCATGTGAAGATATTCCCCCAAGAATTTCTATTGGTCCCTCAATTTTAATATCTCCAACAGCACTCACCCCTCCTTTTACATCAAGTTTTGTTCCGATAATTGCTTCTCGAGATTTTATCCCACCTGAAACTACAATACTTTTCCCTTGGAGTTTTCCACCTGTTTTTACTCCTCCATGGATAATAATATCATTTTCAACAATCAAATCTGCTCCAATGTTACATCCTCCCATTACATCAACAAAATTTGCCCAGAGACTACCTTGCAAATCAATTGATCCTTTAATATCTACAATGTTAGAATTTAAGCTTCCGACCGAGTGTAAGCCACCTAAAACATAAACTTCATCGAAATCCCCGTCTGCATCTAAAGAGATACTTGCTATTGCTCTCAAGTCTGGTTTTCTACTCATCAATAATACCTCAAACTAATAATTATTTTATTTCTATACAATTAGTGAGGAATTACTATAATAAAAATTAATCGAAACACTATTTCCCTACTCATGTTCTTTTGCATACCAATTAATTTAAAAGTGTTAATTCAGCACAAATAACGTTTAAATCTATTCGAGAGATATAAAAGATAATTAGTTGAAATGAGGAGAAAATAATAATTGCTATTTAATAATCTTATAAATTATGTAAGTTTAATTTCAGGATTTATTGCATTGGTTGTTTCATTCTTTATATTAGCTAAAGATATTCGTTCGACTCTTAATTTATTATTTTTTATTTCATTACTTTTTTGGAGTTTAATGCTTTTATTTAATGCTTTTACTTTTATTTTCAAACATCCAACAGTTGGAGCAAACATTTCCAGAGATTGCGTTACAAGCTTTGGTTCACTATCAGCTTTTCTTATTTTTATTACTGCTTTTGGAATGTATAAAGGTGAACATTATCTTAAAAAATGGTATTTTATTTTTCCTACCTCAATTGCTATGTTTATCAACACTTTTATTTCAAGTTATTTTGATTGTGTTGTTTATGATAGTCCTGATGGAGTAACTGATAATCTTATTGGTATAAAAACCACTCAAGCTGCTTGGGTGAAGATCTTTCTTTATGGTGTAACTATAATCATGATAATTTTAGCTATTATTTATTTTACTTTAACACGTAGAGATGTTTCTGAATTAATAATTAAAAAACGAATTATCTATTTTATAATAGGTTTTACTTTAATTATTTGCGGATTATTAATTTATGGTACCTCTGGTTTAATAGAGCAAATGTCCTCAGAATTTCAAGGAACATTTGAATATATTGCTTGGATTTCTGCTGCTATGTGTTGGTCTGTTGCACCGATTTTAATGTTTGTTGGTTTTAATCTAGGTCGAGTTAAACAAAAAGATAAGGAAATTCAAACGTCTGGTATTTAATCTTGAAAACTATAGAATGTTAGTTACTTGGAAAAAAAATGTTTACTAACCCAATAGCAACCCTTTATAAAGAAATCCGTCTAGATAATAGTAGATACAAATTATGTTCTAATTGTATCGCATTTCAAAACAATTAGGTGAATAATTTTGAGGTTGAATAAACTAGTTGCTACTATAGCTCTCATACTAATGGTAACACCTATCTTAGCTAATATTGGTCCAACAAACATTTCTGCACCAACATACGATGCCAAAGATTATGGTGATACTGCATTAGTTCAAGCTGGTACAACAATAAAATATACAATTAATTCTTTGACGTTACCAACAATGCCAAATGTTACAATAACTGGTTTGTCTGGTAATCAATTATATGTCAAAGTTATGGCTGTTCAAGATGATTATGAGTTTAATCCATTAGTTACTGGTACTATGATCTGGTATGGTTTAGGTTTAATCCTTACAAAAGATGTCTCAGTTACTATTGGTGAAGGCTTCACTGCAATAGACTTGATTTTACCAACTGGTGCTGCTACTCCTGCAATTGTTCAATCAGGTATCCCTCACTTTAATGGTAGTAATCCTGCGTTTTTCTTCTTAGATAATAATTGGGCTGAACATCAACTAGCTCTTCAAAGCGCTGGTTTAGCAGCTACAAATGGTGTTGATACATTATACGCAACAGTAGTAAATGGAACATCCGGCTCAATTTCAATGACTTGGAGAAAAAGCGATGGAATATTAACTGCTTTACACATTGAAAATATGGTTGTTTTCGGGATGGATTTTAGAGATGTAACCATTGATCTATCAATCGCTTCTACTGAAATTAAAGGTATCAGTGTGACTGTTGGTCAAGAAATCATCTTAAATGCTGACATTTCCTACGTTAATATAGAAGGATCTGGTAATTACTATTCAATGCTTAATCAATCAGCAGTTATAAGCATTGAAGAAGAAGCTGCTTCTCTTGAAGATCAGACAATTTTCAAATATGTTATTACACATGTAGAAGGATTATACTATACTGCTAATGTTTTCTCCTATGATATGACAACAGACTCATTAGTATCAATGGGTGATTATTTGTTCTGTGGTTTCCTAGGTGAAGTCCAATTAGTAGAACCACCATTAACATCATTCGCTAGTAATTACATGCCTGTTTATGCTCCAGTTATAACTACTGATTACGATATCTATGGTGGTTATATGACCCTTTTGGATACCATTGTTGGTGTTTACTTAGATGAAATCCTAGGTCTCGTTATGGATCCTTCAGGTGATGTAACAGTCGATAGTATTGATGGAACATTTGGTATACTTGAAAAAAGAGGTTACTTCTTCCTACAAGAAACATTAGATGTAGAAATAACTGGTAATTTAGTTCTTACAACTATGCCATTATTACCAAGCTATAATCCAATGATTGATTCAGGTTTAGTTATCCATGCAATTATTAATCAAGAAGGTTGGGTAGCCTATTCTGGTGATGGAATTATTGCTGGAGTTAGAGTAACTCTTAACGTTGCTGTAGATCTCTCAACTGACTTGGTTTCAACATCTCTAGCAGCAGGCACATTGTCACTTGTAGTTGACTTTAAATTAATAAATCCAGATTATAATCCTCCTGATCCATTAGGCGGTGGACTTATACCTGGCTTTACTTGGCTAATTTCTATTCCAGCTCTCTTATCAATTGCAGTAATTGGATTAATTAGACGTAAAAAGTAACAGTAAAGTTTTGTGCGAGACTTTCGCACTTCTTATTTTTTTTATTTTTTAATATTACTTCTTTAGCTCTTTAAAAAGAAAATTTCATTTTGTATATATGATAAACGAAAATGAATTATTGTAAGATTGATCTTCTTGCAAAAATTTTGTTCATTATCATAATATGCAGAAGGAATTCAAATGAGACGATTCGATGTAGATATCTTTGATTTAATTAGACCACAAAAGAATCAAATGACAAACTCTTTTCATGAAGTAAATTTTGAGGATACGATAATAAATGAGGAATCAGGTAAAGGTAAACTCAAGGTAAAATTCTGGTGCAAAATTAAATCTTTTTTCAATAAATTATGGCAAACACCTGAATCTCGAGTAGTAATTTTCCTTCTACTAAGTCGAATATTTTTCATAATATTCACCCATTATGGCATGGATTTTGATTTCTATCTTGAAATTGTTAAAAGAGTTCTCACGGGTGAAAGGCTTTACGTTGATATCCAATCTACACATATGCCTCTAGTTGATCTTCTGTATATCGCAATGTATGTTATTTGTCCATGGAAAGAGAATATCTATGCTCTTAGAGTATTTTTAAAATTTCCATTTGTATTGTGTGATATTGGTATAACAATCGCTATTATGAAAATAATAGAAAATGAATTCATTCGAACAAATGAAACGGGGAAAGTCTTTACAGAAAAACAAACAAAGAAGATTGATCGAACAAAATTAGGAATGGGTTATCTTCTTGCATTCAGCTTACCATTAATAGTTCAAACTGCTGGAGGACGTTATGACAGTCTTATGATTTTCTGTTTTACAATGGTTATTTTATGTTTACAAAAAAATAACTGGTTTGGAGTTGCATTTTTTGCTGCACTTGGATCCTCAGCTAAATATATTGGTATAATATTCCTACCTTTTGTTATATTTTGGATGAAAAAAGATGATTTTTTGCCGTTTATTTTAGGATTACTTTTAGGTTTTCTGCCAATCTTTCCCTTCCTGTTTACTATTCCTACTGAATTTGTTGATGCAATCTTTCTTAGAGGTTCTCACATCGCATATGGCTTTTCTATTTGGCATGCTGTATTCATCATTTGGAATGGTTTCAATATGAAATATGTCGATGGTATTGAAAGTACTTATGACAGCAGTGGTGAACCTATTTTCATTCAAAAGTCCTATATTCCAATGTTTATTATCATTTATCTAACTATTTTTGTTTGGTTCCTATTTAAAAATAGCCAAATTATACGAACTCAAAGCCTTAGCACAATGCCTTTACAAAAATTAGTACTATTAGTCTTTATTCCATTATTTATTTTTGCTTTAAGTTTCAAAGCAATTAATATTCAAGTATTAGCTTGGTTTACTCCATATATTGCTTTGCGAAAGAAAAAAGGATTATTTTTTGAATATGCAATATTAACTTTTATTCATGGTTTTGCACTTATTATTTTTGAAGCTTATAATCTAGCGACTTTTCTTGAATTATCACAATTAGCTGCTTCTACAGATAGTCCATTATATCATTTAATTGTTAAACCTGCTTTAATAATAACTCAAGTTGTACCACAAGTAGTTTGGGTAAGTATTATTTTTATAACAATTCTATGGTTTTTCATACGAACAACAATAGAGTTAATTACTTCTTCTAAAGAGCTAATTACGAATGAATATAAACAATATAGTGCATAGAATTTTTAATAACATCTAAGCAAATTCAGATTAATTGATAGAATTAACTCAAAAAATAATTTTTAAGGTGAACCAGTAAATGGCAGAATGTGACTTCGAGGGTTGCCCAAATTTTGAAACTTTACCATTCACTTGTAAATATTGTGGGAAAACATTTTGTCGTTTCCATCGTTTGCCTGAAAATCATGCTTGTGAAAAAATTCATTTGAGTAAATCACCTTTAAAAGAAACCAAGAATATTTCTTATAAAACAAATGATATTTCAAGTTCTTCATCTGTTCAAACTGAAAAATCTGCAAAGATTGAAAAACCTCCTAAGAAACTAAGAAAAGTTCGTATTAGAAAGGATAGAAGAAAACACTCAAAGAAAGAAAAAATTTATGCTACTTCTTATGAGGATGAATCTGATCATCCATATTATGCTACTGATGGTTTTGATCGTGTTTATACTCAAAAACCAACAGAACGTCAATTCCAAGATAATCGTTTTCTCTCTTTATTAGGGGACTCTTTTACTGTTGGTCGCGAAATATTTGACTTTCTAATAGGGTTAGCTGTAATAGCTATTTCATGGTCACTTTCATCGATTTGGATGTCAGATTTTACTTATTGGTATTATACTTGCTTTATAATTTTAGTAGTCATTTTAGCGTATACATCATTAATTCTTCCTCAAAAAATATTAGCTAAAAGAAATGGCTATACTTCACGTTATATTTTATCAAAACTAGGATTACTTTTTACACTCCTAACAGCTATTTCTCCTATCAGACTTTTAAGTCCTGGAACTATAGTTATCCCTGAAATGGGTATTATGTCCAAAAAACAGAGCGCAATTATTAGTTCGAGTGGTATAGTGCTAAATCTTTTTTTTGGAATTATTTTTCTATTATTAGGTGCTTTTCTCATTACACCAAGTTTTCCTGATATACCAAAATTAATGTTAAATGGTTCCTTTTTCATTTCGCAGCTTGTTCTTTTTAGCTTACTTCCATTTAGAAATACATTAGGTAGACGCATTATGGATTGGAATTGGTTTCCCTATTTAATAATGGGTGTTATAACAGCTGGTTTACTTACAGGTTCGTTAGTTTTAGGAGTAATTCCTTTTAGGTAATTATCCCCGAAGAACCAATGCAATATTCTTTCGAGTAAATCTTACTATTGCTGGTAAAGCGGCTAAAATACTTATACCTATTAAAGCTATTAAGAAAATCGCTATACCAAGATATGCAAAAGTAAATTGGAAGGGTATAATGTTATGTGTTGTAAAACTAGCTGTGTTAAAATTAATGCTAAATATAGTAAAAATCATTCCAATAATAAATGAAACTACAAATGATATTAGTTCAATTACAAATAATTCAGAAATGATGATTTGTAAAAGATTCTTATTTGAATTTCCTAAAGTTTTCATAATAGCATTGCTTTGATCCCTTTGTTTCAAAACAAACTCAATTATTATTGCTATTAATATTAATCCAATAAAATTCATTAGAATTATTTGTATCAATAAAAATGTTTTAACATCAGGAATATATTGGCTTATATACCTCCCAACAAATTGAGAATTAATAATATCAGGATTTACATCAATAACATCACTCAATTTTAGCAGGTCTTGTTTTACATCATCCGCTTTAAAATTATAATTCAAGCTTGCTAAAATCAAATTAGTATCAGTTACTCCATAATCTTCTCTCATAACATGCTCATTAATTATCAAGAATTCCTCATTTGGTTGATTCAATTCAATATTTAAACCATAAGCTAGTCCTAATCCTGGAGCTGAATGAAGTATTCCTTGAACAAAGAAATTTTCAACATAACTACTATTTGGTAAACCAGTCACTGTTATTCTAGAACCTATTGAGAGATTTAGCCTAGCTGAAACAAAGTCACTTATGATAGCCCCTGTATCTGTTTCACCTAAATTCTTCATCATATCCATTATTTCTGATTGTGGTCTCAGTACTCCATCCCAACGACCAATTCGAGAATAAATTGTTGGATTAATGCCATAAACTGTAACACGATTGTAAATTAGCTTTCCATCAGCACGCAATACTGGCATTGCTTCATTAATACCTTCTATATCAGTTATATTATTAACATAATTAACATCCACAAAAGAAGTATGGATTCTAAGATCCGCTCCATTATTATAATAGTCCTCTTGTTGAGCATTATTTGCTAAAGTTGCATATAAATTAAAAGAGAAAACATTGAAGCTGCCTATTAAAATAAAAATCAATAATAATGAGGTTAATTTACTCTTGGATTGTTTCAAAGAATTATTTACGAAAAATGAATTTCTGAAAAACAGTCGATTGTAAAACCATTTCATTTTCTTTAAACTATAATTAACTCCAAAAGTGGCAATAACTGAAAATAGTATAATTAGAAATAGCACTAATAAGAATATCAACATACTTTTTCTAGATTGAAATAAATTGAAATTGGAGGTATTTAGAGTATCATTATATTGTTTAATTGTAAGTATTATCAATAATATTAACACTAAAATTGAACTTGCTGCAAGTGTTACTATTGAAATAATTCGAAAGAGTCTGTCTTGTTGCTTTAATTGTCGTTCCTCTACATTCGAATTTAATATCAATAATAATTTAGTGATGGTAAATCCTATAGTTATAATAAAAGTGCCTAGTATTACATATAATGTTAGCATATATGGAAATTTCATTGTTGTTAAAAATTCTCTAAATGTTGCTCCAGAAAAATTACCTGAAGCAATGGTAGGTATGAATGAGGCAAGAATAAATGAAATGCCAATTGCTAGAACAATACCAATAATTGTTAGAATTTGAAATTCCAATAATATTAAACCGATAACTTGCCAATTCAAACCACCCCGATCTTTGAGAGTCATTATTTGATGTTTTCTTTTTTCAATTACGATATTATTAGCAAAAAGTGTTAAGATCATGCTTGTGGCTACTACAGGAATCACAAAAATAACTGCTGATTGAGCAATACTATACGATTGAAGTAATTCTATTGTAGGTGAATCAAGGATAATGTATTGAGATGATTGAAAATTAATTTTTAATCGTTCAGCAAGATCATTTAATTTATTTAACATTTGATCAATGCCATCAGCTTTTAAATTGTCTATATTCATTTTGATCAAAATTATTGGATGAATACCATTAATGTTCATTTCTAATAATGTTTGATCATCTACATTTTCTCTCAAGAAGATCACTGAATCCCTTAAAAAACTTCCAGAAAATGTTTTTTGTAGCATAGAAATTGAAGGAATAGATCGATAAATTCCTTTTACAGTAACATTATAATAGTGTTTTAATTCTAATTGACTGATTAATACTTGCCCTAATTCAGGACTATTTCTTGCCAAGCTAAAAGTTAAATTCATACCGGGTTCTATTGCATAACCAAATACTCTTTCTAGTTCTGTTGCTTCAAATTCACTTATAAGACATTCATTTACTCCTAAATCGAAAGAACCTCTCACAGAGAATTGTGTTTCGATTCTTTTAAGTGAACTTTTGGCAAACAATCCCATTGCAGTAATTGATATAGGGTCGCTTATATTTTGTTGCTGATCCTCAGGAAACCATTGATAGTTATCAGGTTTATTCTCAGCATTAAAACAAGCCAAATTATAATACATCTCAAAAGTAGTCCCAACCAATGGATCATATTCTAACCATTCTACCATCGCTGGTAAATCTTGAGGTATATAAGAAGTGACTTTCATTTCAAAATCTTGATCCTCTAAAAAATCACGGGCTGCAAGATCCTCAGCTGTTGTTGACCAGGCTCTTAAAGAGATTATTAATGAAATAGATACAAAGATACCTAATATATAAAGTAATGATTGCTTTTTTCCGTAACGGATATTCCTTGTTGCAGTTTTTAAATAGAAATTAAAGCCCAAGTGAATCACATATATTATGTCTGTCTAGAATGTTTTACATTCAATAGTATAAAAAACTAATAATAAATCTCAGTAATTGCATCTCATTTAATTTTAAATTTATTAATCAAAAAATTATTTTTCAAATAAAAGAGTAAATTAAGACTATTACAATAATTAATATTGTATTAGAAAAAATCTCGGATAGATGGTTATTACTAATGTCTTTAGTAAAAAAATCTTACAAAATAATAGGCCTTGATTGTGCAAGCTGTGCTAAATCTTTGGAAAGAAAAATCGCAAGCATAGAGGGCGTTGAAGATATTAGTATAAATATTGCTTATAAAAAATTCAAAATTGAATATTTGGATACTATCGTCACTAGTGAAATTATTATAGAAAAAGTTAGAAAATCAGGATATTCGCTATTTGAAGATGAAGATGATAAAGAGAAGGTTAAAACTTCACAAAATTTAGTTCATACTATCTTACATAGAAAAGATTTCTATACTACTTTAGTTTCTGGTATTCTTTTATTAACAGGTGGTTTACTAGAATTTATTTTTAAAATAGAAATAGGAGCTCAAGTAATCTTAATTTTGGCAACAGCTATTGGTGGAGTTTTCATTTTTATTAAAGCATGGTATTCAATTAGAAATCGTCGTTTAGATATTAATATATTAATGACAATAGCTGCTATTGCTGCATTAGCTATTCAAGAGGAAATTGAAGGTGCTAGTATTGTCTTTTTATTTTCTGTTGCAGAAATAATTGAACAAATTAGCATAGATAGATCGAAAAAATCTATTGAAGATTTAATTGATTTTGCTCCTTCAAAAGCAACTGTAATAACCAAAGATGGTGAATTAATTGTTCCTGCTGATACTATACCCATTGGCGAATTAATTATTGTTAAATCTGGTGATAGAATACCATTAGATGGTATTATAGAAACAGGAAATGCTCATCTTAATCAAGCATCTATTACAGGTGAATCTATGCCTGCTTTAAAGGAAAAAGGTGATGAAGTTTTTGCTGGGACTTTGTGTGAGGATGGAATTTTGCGAATTAGAACTACTAAAGATTATAATAATATCTTTCTCAAAAAAATAATTGCTTTAGTAGAAAATACTGATCAAAGAGCACCAATTGAACGTTTTATTGATATTTTTGCTAGATTCTATACTCCTATAATGTTTTTAATAGCAATATTAACAATAATTATACCTCCATTGGTAACTGATGACTTGTTTATTGATTGGGTATACAAAGGTTTAGTAATTTTGGTAATCTCTTGTCCTTGTGCAGTTGTTTTATCAACACCTATCACAATTGTTGCTGCAATCAGCCGCTCTGCTAAGAATGGTATTTTGATTAAAGGAGGAACTTATATCGAGAGCTTAAGTAAAACTAAGGTATTTGCTTTTGATAAAACTGGAACACTTACCATAGGCCATCCCCTAGTCAAAGATATTTTTACAACTGATAAAATTTCAGAATCAAAATTACTTCAAATTTGTGGTTCGTTGGAGGCAAATTCTAAGCATCCTATTGCCAAAGCTATTTGGGAGAAAATGAACGAAAAAGGAATACCTGAGCTTGAAATTAATGAATTCAAATCAATAACTGGAAAAGGCATTCAAGGAAAAATAAATGGTGATATATGGTTCGTTGGTAATAAACGGTTTTATGATGAAAAAGAAATAGTAATGAATGATGATTTAGCTACTGAATATGCTTTAATGGAGCAAGAACAGAAATCAATTATTGTCATTGGTTCTATGAATGAAATTTTTGGTCTGATTTCAGTTATTGATCTATTAAAATCTCATGCAAAAGAATTGATTCAAGAATTAAAGGACTTATCAATTGATAAAACAGTTATGCTAACAGGTGATAGTTCAAAAATAGCTCAATTAATTGCTAGGGAAACAGGTGTAGATGAATATTATGCTGAGCTTTTACCTGATGATAAATTAAAAATAATAGATGAATTACAGAAACAATATGGTCTAATTGCTATGTTGGGTGATGGAATTAATGATGCTCCTGCATTAGCACAAGCAGATGTTGGGATAGCTCTTGGTGCAAAAGGTTCAGATATAGCTCTAGAATCAGCTGATATAGCTTTAATGACTGATAGTTTTGATTCACTACATTATTTAATGAGTATAAGTAGAAGGTCTATGTTTCTCATCAAATTTAATATTATCATAGCACTTCTTGTAAAATTAGTATTATTTGTCCTTACTTATTTTGGTTTTATCGATTTATGGATGGCAGTATTAATTGGTGATATGGGTGTTTCTTTATTTGTTATTTTTAATGCAATAGTCCAAGTTAGAGGGAAAAAGATGACACATTTATATTGCGAAGATGACAAATGTGATGTCAAACAACAAAGTATTATTAAAAAACACTAATATATTTATACAAGCACTTTAAAGTTTATATCAAAGTTTGAAGGTTCTAAACATTGACTCAAAGTTTTAAACGATCCGATTCTATTGGTTACAAATTATCAAAATGGAATGATAACATACAAGCTAAAAGTGATGAATATTTACATTATCTCCAAACTCTTTATACTTCTCTTGATCAAGATACTGTACCGAAAATTGTTGAATTACAAAAATTCCAAGGTAAAATAATAACTCATTCAGCATTAAATATCAAAGATAGTTTGATTAAAGCATTCAGTTATTATGAAAACCAAATAATCGAATTAATTGAATTTATTAAAGTTTATAAGGTATTTATTCAAGAACAAGGTGGTCTAGAATTTAATTTCCAAACAACTAAAGCATTAATAGATTTATTTTCGTCTGATCTTGAAACACTAGAATCTCTCAAAATTTTAATGAACGATATTGGTAAAGGAATTAATGTTGTTTATAAATTATCAATGAAATCACCGAAAAAGTATGATGAACAAATAGAATATAATTATCGCTCATATATTAGATTGGTAAAACGTCTTAGCAAAGACTACATAACATTCTCAAATGGATTTAAATCGATAATGAATCAGTTAGCCAATGAAGTTGAAATTAAAGTCAAGTTAGAACAAGAAAAAGAAATGTTGTTAGAAAAAGAACAAAAAAATAGCCAGATAAAAATCATCATAAATAAGTGAAACTAAAATGGTCGCAACAGCAGAAAAAATTCGGATAATAGATATGAATAGCGAAGAATTAGGTATAGATGTTCTTCAATTAATGGAAAATGCCGGATCAGCTGCTGCTCAAGTAATAATTGAAAAATTTCCAAAAGCAAAAAAAATTGTGATTTGTTGTGGAATGGGTAATAATGGTGGAGATGGTTTTGTTGTAGCTAGACATTTGGCTTCTCTAAAAAAAGAAATAAAATTATTTTTATTTGGTCATGAATCTAAAATTCGAACTCGTTCAGCATTGATCAATTACCATATTTTAGAAAAAATGGAACATTCAATTGAAATAATAAGAATAACTGATTCAACAAGATTATCTCAATATGCAAACTATTTTACTGAAGCTGATTTAATCATTGATGCTCTTTTAGGTATTGGTATTACAAGTGAACCATATGAGCCTATCAAAAGTGCAATAGGGGCAATTAATAATGCAGGAAAACCTATTGTCAGCCTTGATTTACCATCTGGAATGTTTTCTGATATAGCAGAGCGACAGAAAATTATGGTAGAGCCAACTCTTATTGTAACATTTCATGATGCAAAACCTTGTTTGACAATAGAAGGTTTGAAAGAAAAGACAATAATAAAGGAAATTGGTGTTCCCCCTGAGGCAGAATTTTTTGTAGGTATTGGTGATTTATTTACCGCTATACCAAAAAGAAAATCAGCATCTCATAAGGGAGAAAATGGAACAATTCTTTTTGTAGGAGGTAGTGTGAAATATTCTGGAGCTCCAGTGCTTTCCTCGAGAGCTGCTTTACGAACTGGAGCTGATTTAGTAATAACATGCATACCACAATCAATCGCAACCTCAGTGAGATCAGATTCCCCCAATCTTATTGTGCGAGCATTGGATAATGAATACCTTACGGAAACGGATATTCCAATAATTTTAGAATTATTTGAAAAATTTGATAGTTTAATACTAGGACCCGGTTTAAGTGATAATCCTGATACTATGAAATTTGTTAGATCACTTGTAAAACAATTACCTGATAATAAACCATTGATCATTGATGCCGATGCAATTCGTGCATTAAAAGATAATTTAGGTCTCATAAAAGGAAAAACAGTAATCATAACACCTCATCAAGGTGAATTTAAAGCATTATTTGGTGAAGGTCTTCCTGAAGATTGGAGTTTGCGTCCATCCTATGTAGAAAAAATTGCTAAAAAATATTCGTTAACTATACTTCTGAAAAGTAAGTATGATATTATTAGTAATGGAAAATATACTAAAGTAAATCGAACAGGTCATGAAGGAATGACAAAAGGTGGCACAGGAGACGTTCTAACAGGTATATTAGGACTAATCTCAGCAATCAATACAGATTATTTCAAATCTGCCTGTGCAGCTGCTTATTTATCTGGAAAAGCTGGTGAGTTAGCAGCAGAAGATTTTGGTAATAGTTTATTAGCTACTGATGTAGTTGAAAAGATACCTGATATTTTGCTTCAAATTGAAAAATTACGTAGTAATCATTAAAGTGATTTTAAAATAAAATTACAAACAGGACATTCATCTTTGTCATTTAACCATTCGTTCAAGTGCTCTTCATGGAAATATGATTTACTTTGAGGACATTGATATGCCAATTGTTCATTTCTTAGTTGTAATTTACATATCATACAATTGGAAATTGACTTTCTGATTAGTAAGTTTATTTTTAAATAAAATGATTCTATTAGAATCTTTTTAATTGGTTTTTCCTCTAGCTCAGATTTTTCTTCTAAAACAGAAGAAGAAGTATTAACTTGTCTGGTTCTATAAAGTAAATTAAAAGGCATTTGAGGGGTATCTCTATTATTTATTCGCCTCTTTCTTGTTTTCTTAGTTACTTTAGTTGAAATCAAATATATCAATCCTATAGAAATAAATCCACCTACAAGTATAATTGATCCTATAACTCTAGATCCAGAAAAATCTGAAGCAATTAATAAAATACCTGAAAATACACATATAGGAATAAGAATTAAGGAACAAAATTCTCCTTGTTTATTGTTGTTTTTATTCAATAATTCTACTTCCTTTAAGTTTCTTAAATGCACTATTAGTAGTTTTAAGCCCAATTCTTTGGATAGGGTATTGAATAGATCATTTCAAGGAATAAATCAACAGTATTCTCTATTTGTTCTTCTTGATATTCAAAGATAGATTCAAACTGCATACCAACATCCTTAACTTCCTCTCTCATGGAAAGCCAAAGAACGTTACTTCTAGTTTTTGCCAATAATCGTAAAAGATCTTCGTTTGAAAACATCTTTGTAGCCATTTTCAAATTATTGGTTTTAATAATGAAATATTCATTTAGGAATCCTGTGGTGGTAAGTTCTTTTAATTCCATAAAATAGTCTTGATCTCCTTTGAGAACTTTCTTTCGCTTCTTTGAAACTATTTCTATAGAGAAAGGAGGTCTTCTTTTTAAATTTGCAGAGAGTGTATATTTATCTTTATTTTTTCTAATCTTATCCCATATAAAAGCAATAAAAAAAGGTCTTCCTAATGGTATCCCTAGAACAACCATTGATTTCATTGGTGCTTCTGTTGAAGGTCTACAAACTAATTGATAGCGTTCTTTTTCTTGGGTTACCTTTTCAAATGAGTCACATAGATCATTTAGAGGTACAGCAATTTTTGATAGCATTTCTAAAGCAAAATTTTTGTTACGTTTTTTACCTATCAAATAACTAGCAAGATATAACCCTAAGATGACTATAGATGGTGATAAAGCTATTACATACGTATACCATTCTGCCATACTAACCACAATGTAAGTTGGATTCTAAGTCTTTTTAAATATATCAAATAGTCCTTTATTAATCTAAATGTATGAAAAAAAAAAATAAGAAAGGAAAAAGATTGGTTATTGGTATAAATTACTCCAACCAGATTTTTTAATATTAGAAGCATATACAACACGCAATCGTCTATTGAGAACGCCATTGTCATCTTCTTTTGGCTTGAACTCAATTACTCCATCAACAGATGCTTTTATTCCTTGAATGACTTTTTCATCCATTATTCCTTCATGGGCAATAATTATACCACTATGATTTTTCTGTTTGAGTCTTGCAACTTGCATCTGAATGAAATCAAGTAAAGCAACACCAGAATTATAAATGGATATTGTGGTAATAGTATTAATGACAAGTCTCAATTTTTGTTTTGTATCGATGAGTTTCTTTAACATTACACTAATACCCGTTAAGTCACGAATATTATCCACTGCATAATTTTCTATATCGACCTTTTCACCTGTACGATAAGAAAAAGCATCAATAAATTGGAGTTGTTGTTTAGTAATAAATGGTGTAGGATCAGTTCCTAGATCTTTCAATTTCAAAATGATATCCTCGGGAAAATCATCTGTTGCCAAATAAACCCCATTGTTATTTTCGGAAAAACCATCAAGAAGGTATTGTAGTGCAAAAACTTCCTTGCCTGAACCTGGAGGTCCAACAACTAGAAATATTTGAGCATCCGTTTGTCCAACAATATCTTTGAGATGAACCAAATTATTACTATAAGCCATTTTGTCAACCTTCAATTAATTTCCTAACATATTCTCTAAGACTTTCCAACAAAAATCATAGCATTTTTCTACAAAATCGGATATATTATCGATCTTAGCTCCCAATCTATAATCACGCGCATCAATGACAACTTTAGGATCAGCTTTGATTTTAGCTATTTCAGCAAAAAGTTCAGGAACCATATATCGATTGAAATTTTTCACTTCATTGTATATCAAAAATGCTTGAGCACAAGCAATTGCTCCATCACTAGCATAAAAAGCTAATTCATCGGTATTTCCTATTGGTGCATTTAGAAGTCCTTCACGCATTGTATAGAAACCTTCAACACACATTTTTGTAGCACCTATCTTGAGTTTCTCATCAGTTAGTTTCAATTTATTGAATGGATTTTCTTTGCCTATTTTTAGAATGCCTTGTTGTCCAGTCCAAATGTGTACCCAATTGATGTTGCTTGAGGCATTAATAGTAGCTTCGGTTAAATCTTCTTCAAAGAAGACCATAAGATCTAGAATTGAAGAAAACTGTGGATCATCTTCAAACTCTGTTTTTACTTTGCCAATTTTTTGCAGAATTTCAGTCTGTTTATCTCTGTCCTTTTTGATGACTAAATAAAAGTCACAGTCAGAGTCTCCCTTGATATAATTCTTCTGTGCAACACTACCTACTAAAAGAAATGCGCATATCTCAGTCCCTACTTCTTTCTTTAATTTAGCAGTCATTTTTAGAATTAGTGAATCATATTCATCTGGCATATTTCTTGGTGGTGGTGGTGTTGGGGGTGTTGTATCCATTTTTTTTGCCTCCAATTTTATCCATATTGTTTTTTTATATTCGTTAAACACATTACTAATTACCAAATAAAAAGTTTCTTTTATCTGATACTCTTAATACTTTCTATTTCTTTTTAGTTAAATCCTCTATTTCTAATTTCTTTTCTTCTTCTGGTATTTTCTCTTCCCATTTTTCTTCTTTAATATTCTCTTTAAGTAGACATAAACGTTTGGCTAATATCAATTGTACGTCGATGTCTCCTGCATTGAATAATTTTAATAAAACATTGTAAACCTGATCTTCTGTAATACCGTAATCTTCAGCTATATCAGAAAAGGTGACTTCAATTATTCTTTGCATTTCGTAATCTTCTATCTTCTCTTTAATTGATTCTTCAAGTAAATCGATAGGTAAGAATTTACTTTTTGATTTTATAAAATAGCCATCAATTTTTTTATCAGCAACAAGTGAATCAATTAGTTCTCGAGTAATAGCTTTTTTCAATTGTAACTCTTCTGCAACATCAGCAAGATCAATTTCAATATTTTGATTAGCTAGTTGATAAACAGCATCTAAAGCAGTGTTACGGGTGATAACTTTACCATCTTTCCGTTCAATAAGGTTAATTCGATTTTTAGCAATTAATTTTACTACATCATTATTCCATTTATTTTCCTGTGCTAAGACTGTCAAATCACAAATCCCTTTAGCATTGATGAGTCGCATAACATCTTTTACTTCTTTGGAATTTAATGAGATATAAACACCTTCAGGAGTAATTACTGTGCCTGATATTTCCTCATTATCAATCATTTTACTTAATTGAAAAGCTAAATATCTTCTAGCATTTTCTCCAAATGGTTCACCTAAATCTAAATATTCAACATCTTTAATTGCTTTCAAGATATCTTTTTTAGGGATAGTTTTCTTTTTAGTGTCCTCTTTTTTATTTTTCTTGAGAAAACTCATTTGAATTAACTCCTAGTATTACAATGTTTAGTGAATTTATATTGAAATTACTTTTATTTCTTTTTAAGCTATTTTATTTGTTAGAACAATTACTGATTTATAAATTAATCTTGAAGTAGAAATAAGAAAAATTAATTTTTTTGGTCAACATAAGATTTTTAAAAGAAATAGGAACCATCTCAAGATAGCGAATAAAAGATTATAATAAAGTCTAAAAAAAAATAAAAAATTGGAGAAAAACAAAAATGGAATACCTTCATGCTTCATTAATACTTCATAGCGCTGGTAAACAAATAACTGAAAAAGCTATTGGTGATATCTTAACTGCTGCTGGTGTTGAACCAGATAAGAATCGAATTAAAGGTCTTATAGCTGCACTATCTGATGTTAACATTGACGCTGCTCTAAAATCTGCTGCTACTATGCCAGCTGTTGTTGCTGCACCTGCTGCAGCATCCCCTGTTGCTGTTGCTGCTAAAGCACCTGAACCAGAGGAAGAGGAAGAAGAAGAATCAGGTTTAAGCTCACTCTTTGGTTGAGCAACCTTTTTTTTTAATTTTAATGAATAATTAAGTCAACGTTTATTGTAACGTTGACTATTACTTTTCTATTTTTCAATTCACTAGTAAATCTCCATCTATCACATTACTAGATTTTTAAAAACTAAAATTGTTGGATCATAATACCAATGAGTACCTTCAAAGGTTTCATCTAAAGTTATATTTCGATAATCAAAAATTCTATTCAGATAATCAAAATGTTCATCATAAATTGGTTCTGAAACGATTATATAGTATTGTTCATGTACATAGATTCCACAATAGTAATCTACGATAAAAGAAGCATATATATAGCTAATATTATTTGTAATGTAAGCAAAACCAGGAGTATTATAGAGATTATCTTCAACAATTATTAAATGATTAATATCTTCTTGTTCACAAACCCATTTAACTGATTGACAAAGTTGATTGTGAGGTTGAAAAGTTCTAAAATAAAAGGTATTTCCTAAAGAACAACCTAAAGTGAAAATCGTGAAAAAAACAAAAATACCTTTTCTAATATTATTATGATTGATTTTAATTGGATATTCAAGAAATCCTTTTGCCGCAAATATAACTAAAAGTGGCATTACAGGTAAGATAAACCGATATTCCTTATGTCCAATAAAACTAAAAACAAGAATGAAGGAAAGAGCTGAAAATAAAAACCAGAGATTTTTCTTTTCTTTATTTAAACCAAAAAAGAAGAATAAAAGGAATATTATAAAAAAATCGCCATATGCATCAAACATCAATACTGGATAAGTAAAAAATGGTGATATACCATGATTTTCACTTTGTCCAGTTAAAATATTATAATTAAAATAACCGATGGGTGATTGTAAAAATGATCCCCAAGTAAACACATCTACAATTCCTTGAACTACTACCATAATTCCAATACCAATTACTAGGAAACTTACAGCAGACCATTTCTTCTTAATTAGCAACCATAAACCAAAAGGAAAAGCTAAAATTATTGTTGGGAATTTAAAAATAAATGATAAACCAAACATTAATCCAGCAAGTAAACCAGGAACGATACCTTCTATTTTCTTATTTTTTGATATTTGTTCTTCTGTTAGATTGGTTTTTTTGGGTTTTGTTATATAATGAACTATAATATAAATACCTAATATAGCAAAATGCATTGTGATGCTATCTGTCATGGTTCTAACTGACCAAAAAACAAAATCACTCCAAAAAGAAACAAAAATAGTTGCAACCAGTCCTACTCTTTCATCAAACAAATCCTTCCCTAAAAAGTAAATAGTAATAACAGTTATCATAGAACAAAAAGCTGAAAATAATCTGACGAAAATTAGTATTGTTTCAATATTTGTTACTCCAATCCAAATCATTAATTTGAAAATTAATAAAACAATTCCCGGATAAACCCATGACCTTACACCCTCCTCAAATTCCCATGGAATGTAACCTTCACCATAAATCTCATAATATGCTATTTCAATCGATTGATAATGTTCATCTGGATGAATAAAACCTTTACTAAAAATACTCGCAAGGATTCTTACAACAAAAGCAAGAAACCAAATCAAAATAATAATCCAGTTTTTTATTATGAATGATTTTATCCTGCTTTTCATAAAGCTCATCTATCCCAACTTCATTAGATAGCATTATCTTTAATTATTTTGCTTTTAAGGTCTTTTTTCTTACTCAAAAAAGTATCTAAAAATCATCACAATGATTAAAAATTAACAAATACTTCATTGTAAGATTGTTATAAATAAATACTAATAATCTAAATAATAAACAAAATTGGAAGTATCAAAAATGGTTGAGCTAAAAAATGGTCTCTCGGATTGCGCATTAAGGGTTCCTGGAAGTGGAACTTTAAGAATGGCTGCTTTAGCCAAAGACTTGGAATCTAAAGGAAAACAAATAATTAAATTAGGAATAGGCGAACCTAATTTTAATACCCCAATTGAAATAATTGAAGCTGCTTACAAAGCAATGTTAGATGGAAAAACAGGTTATACTCCATCAAAAGGTATTGCACCACTTCTTGAAAAAATCGCTCAAATCCATTCTACAGAAACTGGCGTAGAATTAAATCCTAAAGAAAATGTTATTGTTACACCTGGAGCTAAGGCATCTCTCTTTGCTGGAATTGTTTCAATTTTAAATCCTGGTGATAACTTGATTGTTATTTCACCTTATTGGCCAAGCTATGATGGTATAGCCAAATTTATTGGAGCTGAAACAAAATCTGTTAATGCCCATTATGGTGATTTTGAATTTCCATTCGAAACAATAAAAGAAGCCATTGATACAAAAACTAAGATTTTGTTAATAAATTCACCTAGCAATCCAACTGGTGCAATTTATGAATTAGATGCTTTAAAATTCATAAATGATATATCTCAAGATCATAATTTAACTATCATTTCAGATGAAATCTATAAGGAAATCGTTTTTGAAGGCGATTATCATCAATATTTAGCTGTATCACAAACTCTCGATAGAACATTAATTATTGATGGTTTAAGCAAATCACATGCAATGACTGGTTGGCGTTTTGGCTATGGAATAGGTCCTAAACATCTTATTTCTGCTATGGATAAAATCCAACAAAATGTAAACACTTGTGTAAATGCTCCAACACAATATGCCGCATTAATAGCATTAGATTTAGATGTCCCAACAAAGATGATGGTTGCAGAATATAAAGAAAGACGAAACAAAGCAATGGAACTTATAGAACATTGTGAGTTTCTTTCTTGTAGAAAACCCGAAGGAGCTTTCTATCTTTTCATAAAATATAAGGGTAATATACCTTCTGATGAATTAGTGCTTAAAATTTTACAAGAAAAAGATGTTGCAGTTACAAGCGGAATGACCTTTGGAGTAAAAGAAAATTATATTCGATTATCGCTTGCTAGTGAATTGTCAGATATTCTTGAAGGTATACGTAGAATAAATGATTTGTTAGAAACTATTAATAAAAAATGATAGAGACTATTTCAACTCTCTATCAATTATTTTTTCTGTTATTTCTATACAAATGACTTTTTGAATAACTGAATCAATACGTTTTTTACCTGATGTTTCTATTGAAACTTTCATTCGTGATAAATGAGTCATAATTAATTCTCGAGCTCTTTCTCGATTTATTTTGATATTGTTATTATTGAAGACCCCATAAATGATTGTTTCACCAACGCTGATTTCATTAGGAATAATTGTTAATAATCTTTGATAAAAGGTGAGTACTTGGGATTCAAGAATTTGCATAGCTTTGTTTTTATCTTTAGTTCGAATACCCCTTTGTACTGCTGCATCTATCATATCAACAATATCTCTTTCAGGTATGCTAAGGTCTAATTCTGAGAGTTCATCTGGTACTGTAAGATCATTTGGATTTGCAGACATTTTTCCTACAATATATTTATCAACAAACTGAATTAGATAATCTAAAATAACTGCTTCAAGCATTTCTGATTCAGATGGTTTGGAACCTTTAACTTTAATACGTTCTAAACCACGATTCAATCTCATTTTATCATTTTGATAATAAGTAGTTATGAATTCAAAATGTCTTGGAAGTTTACTAATAAATTCAGAAGAAAGATTACTATAATCCATTAACATCGCTAAAATTTCTCGTCCTGTTTCAAGAGGTTTAGCTAAAATAAGTGACTCTTTCCATGCATCAATTATTATTTTATCACTTAATTTCTTCTTTGCTAATTCATCTTTGTATGATAGTGAGAGTAGATTATATTCAAGTTTTGCTTGAGGAGTAGCAGTAGACAAACCTAAAGCTGATTCTAGTTGAAATCTGGTAATTATTTTACCAATATCTTGTTTAGTTATGTAATCACCAATATTTTTCTCATATTCTAATGATAAAATCCAGATAAGAATATCAGCGAGTGCTTTCGAAGTCATTTCCTCAATTGGTTGATTCATATCTTCAAAAAGTATTTCAGCCTCAATTAATGCTCGAATTATCCAATTAGATTGCTCTGCATTTGTTAATATATCACCTAATAATTCAATTTGAGAAATAAGTTCTTTTCGTGCTTCATTAATTGCTTCTTTATGCTTGTCTGTAACAGGTTCGTTTAACAAACTAGCAAGAATTCTAATTGCTGCATCAATATCAGTTGATTCTTCATGATCTTCTTTCCATTTCTCAAATATAGGAATTAATTTATTGGCTCCAATAAATTGACGTTCCATCATTAATTGCGTTGCTAGTGTTATGAGGTCTGAACCACTAATCTTTCCTAGTTTATTAAATGATGAATAAATACTCTTAATGTCATCTCTCAAACTGTTAAATAATGATCCTCTTAAGAAAGCTATCCACTTCCCTTCATCAATAGCAAAATTATACATATAAGTTTCAACTTCTGGTTTGGGATTCCCTATATCAGCTAATCGCTTTAGCTCAATTGAAAAATCACTTAAAATTAATTCTGGATCAATATTCATTTCAGTAGAAAGTAAATAAATTATACCACCAAATTGCTGGGAACAATTAAATTGTGCTGCTGTTTCAACTACCTTTTCTAATGGAATCTTATCTACTCGTGTAATTAGGTCAGCAAAGTTTTCTCCAATAGAATTTTCTGTATTATCCGATTTAAAGGTCATAGATAGACTACCTCTGATTCTCTTTACAAACAAAGTGTAAGTTAATTTATTAATATATTACTTATGACATTTTATTCATTCATCTTTTAAAAAGTGTGTTATCAACAAAAGCAACAATTAATTATTTTTAACGATAAAAATATGATATTAGCAAATACTTAATATTAATATGTGATTGGGAAAATATATTATTTAATCCATTCATAAAAAAATGAGAATGTTCTAAATGGTGGAATTAACTACAAAATCTGAAAATAATTTACAAGAAGATAATCTGGAATCTAACAAGGAAACAACTATAGAACAAAAGATACATGAGGATTTTGAAATAATTGCACGTGAGAATGTTTTCAAACGTATTTGGAAATGGTCAATGAAAGATAAAAGCCGTATAGGATCTATTATTTTCTTATTTTTATTCATGGTCCTGGTTGTTGTTTTGGCTATATTTAACCAAAGTATTGGTGATTGGTTAATTTTCATTATTGAATATTTTGAAGCAAAAATAGGACTAATAGGCATTTTCATTGGTGTTTTTATAATATCTATATTTGCTAATTTTACAGTAATCTTTCCAGTACCATACACTTTCGCATTGGTAGCTGTTGCAATAAGCGAGGGTGTGAGTGCATTAGATATTTTTATTATGGGATTATTTGCTGGAGCTGGTGCTGCAATAGGTGAGACTTCTGCATGGTTACTTGGAAAAGCATCCAAAAATGTAATAAAAGATGGTATGGAAAAACAAGTCTCTCAAGCAAAGAAGTGGATTGATAAAGGTCTTGCACCATTTATTATCTTTATTTTCGCTGCTACACCTTTACCCGATGATGCAATATTGCTTTTCATTGGTTTATTAGGTTATGCTCTTTGGAAAACAATTATTTCTTGTTTCATAGGAAAAATAGTTCTGACAACAGCAACAGGATATGCCGCTAAATACCTTGCAAATACTACCTTTGGTCAGAGGATTTTATGGTTGTTTGGTTTAACATTTGAAGGGGGAACAGTAAGCGCGCCTGATCCTAATATTTGGGTTTCTGCAATTGTATGGATAGCAACTATCCTTGTTATTGGTGTAGTTTTATTTGTTGATTGGGGTGACCTTTGGAATCTCTTATCGCGTTCATTTAATAAAAGACAATTAGCTCGATTAGTAACAACTGATAGAAATTATATTGATAGGACTGAACTAAAAAACATGGATGAGAAAACTAAAATAATTGATAATAAAAAAACTAGATTTGTGAAAGAATCATCTTTTTGGCAATGTTCTGTTATTGATTCCTCCTCTAAAAAAAAGGAATCTAATTTCCATGACTTATATGCAACATCCTATGTTTTAGAAAAACCAACGAAAATTATGTTAGATTCAGATTGGCATCAAAAAATAATGACAATAATTAATAGTGATCTAGAAAATTCAAAGATTAATATCTACAGATTAGATAAGATTATTCTTCCTAAAAAACTCAGAGAAGTTTATACCAGTAATGGAAAATTAGCTGAATTAATTCAAAATACAATGTTAATCGAATTTAAAAGTAAACTTATTGAATCAGAGAAAATGTATAAATTTAAATTTCTACTCGAGAAAACACCAAAGGATCTATTAGTAGTACGATGTATGGGTGAAAAAGAAGCTTTAACTATCAAGCAGATTAAAACAATAGATGCTGATATTATCGTATCTAAGATTGTTGAAATTCTTAATAAATTACCGGATAATATATCTGACATGGAATCAGTAACAATAGCTTATTCTTATGAAGATCCTATCACTGATGAATCTATCATAGAAGGAAAAATAGACTGAAAAATTAGTATTTATTGTTAATTTTTCCTTTTATTAAATAAAAATAAATCTGAAACCAATGTTAGAAAATAAAACGGGCGTCTTAAGAATAATTATGAATTTAATCTTATAGGGATAAAAATGAGAAATCAATTAGGAACGATTACAGCTACTTTACTTACTATTATCGTAATTTCATCAATAATTCAAGAATCAGTGTTTCTTAGAGCATCACTAAATAATCAATTAGAGGGAGATTTTGAAATAAAATTAAAGCCAGTTGGGACAGCAGGTATAGATTGGACACTTGAAAACATCCTTACGGATACCCAAATTACTTTTTCAAATTATAAGGGTAAAGTAATCTTGATGGACTTTTTCGCTACATGGTGTGCACCATGTCAAGAATCTATGGCTGAAATAAGAGAAGTGAAAGCTGCCTTTAGTTCCAGTACTTTAGTGATAATAAGCGTTGATTCTGATACAGAAAATGATAAAGAAGCTGACATTGAGGAATTTGCTTCTACCTATCAAATGGATTGGAAAATTGTTCGAGATACTGTTGACCTTTCATCTTTCTATGAGGTTTATTCTATACCTACTTTTTATCTCTTTGATCAAGATCAGAAAGTTTCTTACTCCAGTGTGGGTAGTGTTAGTTCTTCAACGATAATAAGTAAAATTCGCAGTTTAATAAGTGGAACACCAACTACTCCTTCATCAAATCCAGAACCACTTGGATTTTGGGTGAAAAATTGGTATTGGTTTGCTATTTTAACTATTTTTATAGTAATTTTTACTGGGGTGTTTTATCAACGAAGTAAGGTTATTAAACATAATAAAAAGATATAAGAAGAAAATATCGTTCACATAAAATCAAAAAAACGTAAAAGTATGAAATATTACAAGTAAATTATTCTTTTTAGCTATTAGAAATTACTAATTTTAACGAAGAATTCTTTATTAAAGAATTAGAATACTTTAAATTTAACAAAAAAATTAGTTTTGATACCGTTATTAGATGGTAAGACAATGAAAAAAGAGCTAATTAATTTATTAATTGAACTTGAAAGAATTGATACTGAAGAACGTCAAAAAGGATTGCCAGTTTCAGTTCGCATGAGAAATATTACTCCAGATGTAGGTTTATTCCTCAATATGATGGTAAAAACATCCAAAGCAAAAACAATTTTAGAGATAGGTACATCAAATGCTTATTCAACCATATGGTTAGGACTGGGAGCAAAAGAAAATGCTGGTAGAATTATTACTTTAGAATTAGACACAAGAAAAATAAGGTTAGCTAAAGAAAATCTAGCTATAGCAGGACTAACTGATACTGTCCAAATAATTGAAGGTGATGCAAAAGAATCTATAAAATCATTAAAAATAGAATTTGATTTTGTCTTTTTAGATGCAGAAAAAGAAGATTATATTGAATATTTCGATCTAGTTTTCCCAAAAATTAAACCAGGTGGAATTATTATTGCTGATAATGTTGTTTCTCATTCAGAAGAATTGAAAGATTATTTAGAACATGTCAGATCTAATCCCAATACTCAAAGTATTCTCATTCCCGTTGGTCGTGGTGAGGAATTAACGTTAAAATTAAGGTGAAATACCTTATAATTCTATTTTTTCAAGTTAAACAAAATGTTAATATTTAAATACAAATGGTTTTGCCTTAAACCATGGTAAAATTCATATGAGGCTTTAATTTGCAGAAACGTAATTTTCTTGTTTTAGGATTGGTCCTATCGGTTAGTTTAATCGTAATACAAATTAGCTTAGTTAATGGGGTTAATTTTGTTGAAGATGATATTAATGATGTAATGAAATATGAGGATGGAATTTTTGTAGGAAAAGGCGATTATAGTGATGAGGTTGATATTGTTAGTCTGGCATTTATTGAAGAAAATTTAACATTAACTTTACAGGCTAATCCCGTATTCATAAACAATGATCATCTTTATGAGGTAATTATTATTTGGGATAGCATTAGCACCTACCAAAACAAGACAATTATTTCTATGGGTAGTCTTAATGGTAATCCTATAATTGATGTAATAACTCATACGGTTGTAAATTCATCTGGTGATGTATTGGCAACACAACCAAGTCCGATTTATAATAGCACTCTTGTAAAAGATAATACTTTAATTTGGCAATTGGATATTACTCTTTTCAATAATATGAATACTCCTGAGTATACAAATGCTACAGCTCAATATACCACCAGCGAAAGTGGATTAGATGTTCTCTATTTAGATACTCATTTAGAGGGTGAAGTTCCAGGATTGGTTTGGAATTTCAATACGATATTGTCTATTCTTGGAACTATTCTAGTCTGTGGTTTTGCAGGCTATACCTTAGGGTCTATTACAGTTTACTATCTTACTTCCAATGTAAGAGCTAAACAAAATAATACCATTTTTATGGCTATTTTTGTTTTAGGATTGGCAGTATTAGTGAATTATTGGTTCTGGTTAACACCATTGCAATTAATTTGGAATATTGGTATATTCTTTCTAGCAATAGTATTTGGATTCTATTGGGCAACAAGAGGAATTATGCGATTGAAATTTGACTCACCATTACCTGATAATTTACCAATAGATACTGATGAAGAATTAGCTGCAGTATTAGTTTTAGCTAAAGGTGAAGCTGAAGAATATAATCCATTAGCATTGATCCGTAAATACTATAAGAAAGAGGAAACTGGTGTAAAACAAAAACACAAACTTCTTCAACCTTTTGAGTTTTTCAAAGTAAAGCGAAAATATAGACAAATAATCAAAAGTCAAACAAAAGGCACAAAGGATGAAATTAAATTAGAGATTCCAGGCAATCCCTATAGAAAAATCATGAGAAGTGTTGTTTCAAAATTAGATGAATCATTTTTAGATTATGATATGTACCAAGAGGTTTTTGTGGATGATTGGCCTACAATTAATCAGGGACTTCTAACAGCTATCTCTCGTGGTTCAAGTAAAATAACTATCCTTAACTTATTCATGTCTGAATGCTTTGAATATGAATTAGCTATTCAAGAAATGAAAAAGATAGATTACTCAAAAATCAATATTACTATAGAACAAACAGACTTTTTAGCTAAAAATGAAACATTACAAGATTTGATTGCTAAAAAAATCTTAGAGAAAATTCCAAAAGGTACAAATAAATCTGAAATTGGTGTTATGCTAATCTCTGAAGGACAACCTGAAGAATGGGATACACTCTATCCTGCTACTGAAGAAGAAAATCTATTTAGAGATGGTATAAAGAAGAAATTGACTGCCGGTAAAATCCCTGAAACGAATATTGCTTATGCATGGTTAGAAAATCGTCATCCTACCTTAATAGATGCTTTTAATGAATTAGTTGAACATAATTGTCAAACAATTATTTACATTGCTACATCCATACCTATTGATGGAGTAGAAACCATTTACACAATACCAATGACATTAAATAAATTAGCTCAAGATAAGAATATCAATCTGATAGAATTGCATGCTTGGAATGACGATAAAGATGTTTTACAACTTTATCTAAGCTTGATAACCAGTGCAAATGAATTACCTCTTCAAGAATTAGGAAAATCAGCAGATATCGTTTTGCAATCAACGAAAGTTGGTGCAAAATTAGAAGATACTTCTGAAGAAGTTGAGGATGATTCTGAAGAAGAAAATAAAGAATAATCTTATTTAAATATTTGATGCCCATAATGGGCATTTACTTATTTTTTTGTAAGAAAACAAGAAAATTTAAATTGTTTCTAGATTAACTTGTGTAACATTCATTTATTAGCAGTGATTAAATATGAAACCAAAAGCGATTATTGATGGACATACAGATGTTCTTTTAGCATTAAATCAGCAGATGAGACCTTTTGATAAAGAATCAGAAAAAGGACATGTAGATTTACCCAGAATGAAAAAAGGCAATGTAGCAGCTATGTTTTTTGCTATTTGGCCTGGTATAAATCAATATTATATTTACCATGGTTCTAGACAAATTATAGAATTGGTTGAAAAACCTGAGAACCAAGCAATGTTCATCAAAAAAGCTGATGATTTAGAAAAAGCTCAAAAGGAAAATAAAGTAGGGATAATCTATCATATTGAAGGGGTGGGTGGATTTGATTCTGAAATGCATCTCCTTAATATTTTGTATCGAGTAGGTTTGCGATCATTTGGTATAACTTGGTCTGATGTTAATATTTTTGGCTCTGGAACATCTTTTGATCCAAATACCCCTGAAGATACTAGAGGAATCACTGCTGAAGGCGTTGAGTTAATTAAAGAAGCTAATAAATTAGGCATTATTGTTGATGTTTCTCATTTATCAGATAAAAGCTTCTGGAAAGTGTTAGATATTACCTCAAAACCAATAATTGCGTCACATTCATCTTGTAGAGCAATTTCTCCACATGCAAGAAATCTTACAGATGAAATGATTCAAGCTATAGCAAATATTAATGGTGTAATTGGTATTAATTTTGGTAATTCCTTTTTACGAGAAGATTGCCAGAGAAGCACAGATACTCCTTATACAAAAATCATTGATCATATTGATCATATAGTTAACCTTGTAGGACCAAATCATGTTGGATTTGGAAGTGATTTTGATGGGACAGGAATTCCTGAAAGTCTAAAAGATGTTACTGGATATAATCTATTGGTAAAAGAACTCGAGAAAAGAAAATATTCTGATGAAGATATAAATAAAATATGTCATGGTAATTTTATCAGGATTTTCAAGGATGTATGGAAATAATCTAGATAATTATTTGAGTTTCTTTGGTAGGTAAATGGTTATTTTTGTGCCTTTACCTTCTTCACTTTCTATTATAAGATCACCTTGATGAGCTTGAATAATTTTTAGAATGATTAACATACCAAACGAAGAATATCGTTTAGTACTCCATGATTCAATAATCTCAGTTTTCTTACTCTCAGGAATTCCTTTACCATTATCTTCAACAACTATCACATTATAATTTTTGTCTTCTTCGGTAAAAATTTTGATTAATTTGGCTTCTGCGTGTTTTATTATATTCATAAGTAGATTTTCAAAAACTTGTTTTAATTTAATTTTATCGCCTATTATTCTAGGTAATTTTTGGGTATCAATAACAATTTCAGGATCCAATGATCTTACTTTTTCAATAATTGGTTTTAATAAAGTATTTAGATCAACATCTGACGTTTCACCTAATATCTCACCTTTCTTTGCAAGTAAAAGTAAATCTTCAATAAAAGAAGACATTTCCTCGATACTTTCAGTAATTTTATCACTATATTCATGATCTGTCATAGTATTATATAATGATATTACTTGCATTTTACCTCTTAAATCATGAGCAATCGTTGATGCAAAAGATTCAAGCTCATCTCTCTGTTTTTGTAATTCAATTTGTTGATCTTTGAGTTTTTCATCATTTCTGATACGTTCTGAAATATCAGTAATAACAGCAAAGCTACCTTTATAATTACCATTTGTATCGTAAATCATTTTAGGAGATACTAATGTAGGTAATTTATTATGAGATTCGGTTAACCAGTTGAGCTCATACGGTGATTGAGCTAAATTGATTATTTTCCTACTTTGCTCTTGATAAATTAATTTATTATCTTCATCTAAGAAATCAATGACCGGTTGACCAATCATTTCTTCAGCCTTATAGCCTAACATTTCACAAAGTTTTGGATTAACATAGGTGAAAATTCCATCAATATCCTCCACACCTAAACCATCATTCATAGTTTCGACTAAAATTCTATATCTTTCTTCACTATCTAGAAGTTCATTTTCTGCATTTCTACGAAGTAAAGCTACAGATGTCTGATTAATGAATGCTTGAATTAAGCTAGTATTGGTAAGTATTTGCCCATCACGCATCATCACAATTAGGATTCCAAAAAGCTTCCCTTTCTGGATTAAAGGTAATGAATAAACATTCTTAATATTCATTGTTTTTATAAAATTAGATATAATATCATCGGGTACAAAACCATTGATCAGTTCCGTAATACCTGATTCAATTCTTACGGTTTCATTGGATGTTATCTCTTTTTTCAACTTCTCAGGTATTTTAACAGCATACCCTTCTGGATCAGCATTCAATACATTACGTATATTTTCATTAAACTCATCTAACCCTTTTATGCTTCGAATAGTGAATTTATCCGTTTCTTCATTATAGGAAGCTAAGCAACAAATAGAATTCTCAATTATTTCCATCACTTTATTACCAATATATTCATAGATGTTTTCATCTCGAGATAGTGCAACTAGATCCATAGCACATTCAGATAAGAATGATAAATTATCGAAATATCTTTTTTCTTCATCTATTATTCTTTTCTTTTCGGAAACATCTTGAAATATTGCTACCATAGTTCCAGGTTTAGTTTGAAAAGCTCTAACTTCAAAAATACCATCTATTTGTTCATCCTTATAATCTGCCTGCTCAGATTCCCAAACACCCCCTTTTAGAGCTATTTTCTTGTATATCTTTGGGATATTGTGTTTCTCACCTGCGGGAAATACTTTAAAAATTGGTTGTCCAATAAATTTATCATGTTTTATTTTGAGAATCTTATCAGCAGCAGGATTAGAACCTATGAATATTAATTCTTTTTTATCATTTATTTCATAAATATGTATGCCAAGTGGAGTAGAATCTATAATATTTCTAAATCGTTCTTCCGATTCTGATAATTCAATTTCTGCAGCTCGTCGAAGAAGTGCTGAAGAAGCTTGAGAAATGAGTGCTTGTATTATTTCTAAATTTTGAATCTTAATATCTTTTTTCTGAACTATCAATATAGCCCCTAAAATTTGATTATTTCTAGTAAAAGTACTTGAATACATATCACCTAGATTTAATGTTTCATTAAGAGCTTTATTGACTTTTTTTGAAATAAATCCATTGGTTAGCTCATATATATCAGGTTCTAATTTAATTAATTTACCAACAGAAAGTTTTTCTATATATTTTTCATTTATAGGGACAGCCAAATCATTTGGATTTTTACCAAAAATTTTCCCTAAAGTTGTTAAATGTTTACTAATTCCTTCAATAGCTCTTGCTTCAAATAGGTTATTTTCTTTATTGTATTCAGAAACAATGATATAACTTTCACTTGTTAATTCTTTGATTTTTTTAGCAATATAATTAAAAATATTATCATCTCGAGAGAGTCGGAGAAATTCCATAGCTGAATCTGATAAAAATCTCAAATCATCAATATATTGTGATTTTTCTTGTTCGATTAATTTTCTATGTTCTATATCTCTAATAACTGCTTGTATTAAATCTGTATCACCAATCTTTACAACATTTGCTGATATTTCAGCTGAGAAAATTTTATTTTTAGAAGTTTTAAATTCTAGATCAAAAGTGCACATACCTTTTTTTGTTAATGTTTTTTGATATTGGAAAAATACTTCAAGATAATCCTTTTCAATAAAATCAGTTATTTTCTTCTTTAATATTTTAGTCTTATCAATATTTAAATAATCTATTGTCTGTTGGTTACAGTCAATTATTTTATAATCAAAATCATATAAAATAATCCCATCGCTAGAGTTCTCAAATAAAATCCTATGTTTTCGTTCACTTTCTATTAATTGTTGTTCAATCTTTTTCTCATTTGATATATCACGCAGAATAGTTATTATTCGAACAACTCTATTTTTTTCAAAAACAGGTATTTTTCTTGTTTCAGTAATAACTTCTTGATTGTCAACAAAATTCGTGCCAATAGTTATATGTGGTTTTCCTGTTGAAAACACTTGTTTATATTCATTCCTTACTTTTTCATCTAAAAATGGGAATGCTTCAAAAACTGTTTTACCTACTATATCATTCTTCACATCTAATGAAGATAACCAAATAGCTAACGATTTGTTAATTAACAGAATTTTTAAGTTTTGATCAACAACATGCATCGGATCGATAATTGAATCAAATGTAGTTCGATATTTCCTTTCAGAAGATTTCAAAGCTATTTCAGCTAATTTCTGTTCAGTAATATCTCTGATCGAAATGAAAATTGAAATAACCTGATTATTATTATAGTGAAGTTTATAGCTTACTTTAATATATTTTTTTATTTTTTCTTTAGAAAAAATCCATGTTTCAAAATCAAAACGATCTTTTTTATTTTCCATAATATTGTTCATTAAATGTCTTATTCGTTCTTTATCCTCATCAGAAAATAAAAGAAGATGATCGCTATTTTTTAGCTCATCCAGTGAATAACCGAAAATACTTGTTATGCTATCATTAATGAATTGTATTTTATCATTTTCAATTATTATCAAAGCATCACTAATAACTTCAGCAATTCTTTGATACCTTAATTCACTTTCTTCTATTATACCTTCAACTTCCTTCTGTTCAGTGATATCGAGTCCTGAAAATAAACTACCAGTAATTTTTTTCTGTTTATCAAAAATTAAACTATTTTTCCAAGAAATTGTTCGAGATTTCCCATCTTTTGTTAATATGAAATTAGTGTTATAAATTATATCTTCTTTATCAGTAAGAACCTTTTTGAATAATTTTTTTGTATCCTCGCGAACATTTTCCGGAAGGAAATTATCAATCCAATTCTTTCCAATGATTTCTTTTTCAGAATAACCTAAAATATCACACCCTCTTCTATTGATCATCTGAACATTTCCATCGCAATCAATTAGTGTTATGATAACATTAACAATATCAAGGTATAATTGAGTTCGATCCTTCTCTTCTAATAGTTCAAGATTAGTTTGATGTTGTAATATAAATAATCGAGCATTTTGTATTGTATTAGCTGTAACGTTAGCTAGTGCTGATAGTAATTCAATATCTTGTTGGGAATATGCATTTATCCTATAACTTTGGACTTCTATAACACCTATGGTGTCTCCACCAATTTTCATAGGTACGTAAACAGCTGATTTGGTATACTCACCATCTTCATCATTAGCAGTTTCATTAATTTCAGCATTATCAGTCTGAAATCGTTTCCGTAAATCTGGAAGATAAACATAGTTTCCAGTTTCAATTACTTTACTTTGTATTTCACTTTCTTTGTGGGTTAAATGTCTTGGAGGAAACATTTGGATATCTAGAACTTTACCTTCAATCAAAGCATAACCTGGTGAGATTAATTGTTCTTCTTTGTCATAAAAGGAAACAACAAAAGTATCTGCATCCATAATAGAATAAGTATGTTGGAAAATGTTTTTATAAATTCTATTAAGATCTCTTGTTTCACCCAAAGTAACTGCTAATTGGTTAATAGAAATTTGTTGATTCAATAGATGTTTTCTAGCAATTTCGTTTTGTTTCTTCTCATAGAGTTTTTCAATTAAATTAACTAGCTCATGAAACTGACTGATTGCTTCCCCTCCTTTTTGAAGATAAAAATCAGCTCCTAAGTTTAAAGCTTGAATTGCTACTTCTTCACGACCTTTCCCAGTAAAAATAATAAATGGTATATCGTTACCATTTTGCCTAATTTCAGATAATAATTCTAAGCCATTCATTTCAGGCATTTGATAATCAGAAATTATCACATCATAATTTTCTTTTTTAATATTTTCCAATGCTTCTTCTGCGGAGCTAACTGTGACTATATGGAATTTTTCATCCAATTTCTCGAGATAAATTTTTGATATCTCTAGTAGAGTTTCTTCATCATCTACCATTAAAATTTTTATCTCTACCACAAGTATTCACCACAAATTTTTACCTATTAATTTCGTTTCCTTCTCTATTATGCAGTAATTATATTTAGATTGCTCTTTATGCAAATAATTAATGTTAATTTATTTACTAAATTTTATAAGAATAAACCTTTGTTTGCGGCAAATAAGTTAATTAAATTCAAAGAGTAAACTTTTTGTAGAGAATCTTTTCTTTAAAAAATAGAAATCAAGGATTGATTCACGAAATGCCATTTGAAATTATGTTCAAAAAAACAGGTAAAGATTTTGATAAAGAAAAAACGTACAAGCATCTGTGCGATATTTTAGGTGAAGAAAATGTCTCTAATAAAGAGATAGATATTTTTGCTTATAGTAAAGATTATTCACCTATAACTACTCGTTGGACTTTAGATGGTAAACTTGCTACTTTGCCTGATTTCATTGTATGGCCTGAAAACGTAAAACAAGTATCAGCTTTATTATCATTCCTTAATGAATCTGAAATTCCAGTAATTCCTTTTGGTTCTGGTAGTGGTGTAGTTGGAGGAGCTTTGCCTATTTTTGGTGGAATATTGATTGATATGAAAAAAATGGATAAAATAATAGGAATTAATGCTAAGAATTTAACTGTGACTATCCAAACAGGAAAAAATGGTATGAACATTGAACGAGAATTGAATAATGCCGGCTACACTCTAGGTCATATCCCTCAAAGTGTTTATACTTCAACTTTAGGAGGTTATTTAGCACATAAAGCTGCAGGACAGTTTAGCACAAAATATGGTAAAATAGAAGATATGGTAATTAGTATAGAAGCTGTTTTACCAACTGGAGAAATCATTCGTACTAAACCAGCCCCAAGAAATTCAGTAGGACCGCAATTAGATAAACTATTAATTGGTTCCGAGGGAACTTTAGCAATAATTACAGAAGCGACTCTACGAATATGGAAAAAACCAGAGCATCAATTACTTCTTTCCTATGCATTTAAATCAATTGAAGATGCGTTAAATGCTGTTAGAGAAATTTTACAAAGTCAAGTATATCCCGCTGTTATTAGAATCTATGATGAAGATGAAACACTGAGACATTTCCCTAATATTAAAAAGGCTAAAAAGCGTCACATGGTTGTTTTTGTATGTGAAGGGAAATCTGAAGTAGTGAATATGGAAAGTGAAGTAACAAAAATCTATTGTATTAATAATGGTGGAATTGATTGTGGGGAAGAACCAGTGTATCATTGGATCGAAACAAGATTCAAAGTTAAAGAAACATCAACTATGACTCCTCTAGGATTTGTTGTAGATACTTTAGAAGTATCATCAATGTGGGATAAAGCTTCCAATTTATATCATGATGCTATTAAAGAGATGAAAAAAGTTCCAGGTGTAATTATAGCTTCTGGACATGCTTCACATTTTTATCCACAAGGCGTTTGCTTTTATTTCAGTTTTGGTGGAACGCCTATTGATCAAACTGATGAGGATTTCAATAAAGCTGTTTGGGATGCATGTATGGTAGCTACACTTAGAAATGATGGTTCAATAAGCCATCATCATGGTATAGGTATAAATAGAACAAAATGGATGAAAGAAGAGTGGGGATCCTCATATGAAACTTTAAAGAAAATCAAACAAACTTTGGATCCAAAGAATATTATGAATCCTGGAAAGCTCTATGAGTTGAAATAAGAAAATGGTGTAAATATGACAATATTAAAACGCTTGCGAAAAAGAAAATGGATGATCAAAGCATTATTAGGGTCAAGTTTTTCTGAGAAAAGAAATATACTCAGAGGTTATAAACAAAAGAAAAAATATTTTACAGCTACTGAAGTTCAAGCTGATATTAAAAATTTAATCTATTGCGCATTATGTCCTAATATGTGTAGATTTGATTGCCCAGCAGTACAAGCAACTAAAAAAGAAACTCATTCACCTGCAACAAAGGCTCGAATAGCTTATTATCTTGAGATGAATAGATTAGAGAAAACACCAGAGAATATAATGCCGATTTTTGAGGGATGTGTTCATTGTTCAGGATGTAAAATTTGGTGTCCTTTTGATTTTGCTGTTGGAGACTTGTTAGAAGGCGTATCAGCTGACCTCTTTCAAGAACAAGCACTACCAGATTCATTACTCAATTTTTCAGAAAGAATTAGAAAAAATGATGGTTTGTATAATCCGGAAAAATATACTACATCACAGAAAATTTTAGAAGAATTAACCTCTGGGGAAATTTATTATTTTCCAGGTTGTGTAACTATGGGAAATAATAGCAAAGTTATTACGAATATTAAGAAAATAGCAGAAATAGCTGAAATAGCATTAAAATCTGATTCAGAAAGAAAGGTTTGTTGTGGTGCACCAACAATATATTTGGGAGATATAGAGAAAGCAAAAAATCTAGCCCAACAAAATTATGATTTAATCAAAAAAGCAAATATTAAAGCAATTATTTGTGAATGTCCGGAATGTATGTACACTCTAAAAGAGCACTATCCAAAATTAGGTTTCAACCTTAACGTACCTATTTATCATATTAGTGAGTGGATATTTTCACTTATAAATAATGGTAAAATTTCTTTGCAAAAAGATGTTGAATCTAATAATAATATCCAATATCCTATTAGCTATCATGATCCTTGCGTATTAAGTAGAAAATTAGGTGTAATAGAAGCACCTTATCAAATAATGAAAGAGATTTTCTCGGACAATTTCATAGAAGCAACCAATTCAAAAGAACTCACACATTGCTGCGGTTTTGGTGGATTGGTCAATATTGTTAATCCTGATATTGCTAATAAAATATCTCAAAATAGATTAGAAGAATTTTCAAAACAAGGAATTAAAACGATTATTACAAGTTGTCCTACTTGTTGGTATAGTTTTATGAAAAATAATAAAGAATTACATTTTGAAATTTTAGATCTATTGGAAATTGTTATTGATTATATAATAAAAAAGAAAAACTAATCTAATTATCTGAATTATCTTTCTTTTTTATTAGATCATCTTCCCATCGACGTAATAGAGTGACTTTTTTATTTTCAAAATCAATATAATTTTTTTCTTTAAGCCATTCTACTGCATTATGAATATTTTTGATACCATCAGTAAACTTAGGTTTCCAATTTAATCTAGTTGTGATTTTAGTTATATCTAAAATTCGGGTATTTCCATAACGCATTACTCGATGTCGAGTTAATGTTGGTTTGCCTTTACCTTTGATCTTAGCTTTTACTTCTTTTGTCCAAGCGTAAAACATTGCTAGCCATTTTGGAAAAACAGGGATTTTTTCATTATAGTTGATACTTTTCATATGCTCAAACCAATAATCTTTTTGGGAAATATCAAAACTCTTAACATTGAAAGCATTCCCATTTCCCTTTTCATTTAATCCCATAGCAATGATTGCCCGAGCAGCATCAATAACATTTACACCTGAAAAGAGATTTTCACCTTTACCTATCATTTTGACTTTTTTATCAAAAAAGGCTTGAATTACTCGAGGTGTAGTTAAAGTGTCTCCTGGACCCAAGATCATAGGCAAACGTGCAACTGAAACTTCCAAATCATTCTTCTTAGCATATTGCCAAACAATTTTTTCTGCTAATACTTTTGATTTATGATATTCATTGGTTGGATTAAAGGGTTGTTCTTCAGTTAATGGTTTAGCTTTAACTTTATAGCCATATACACCCCAAGTACTAACAAAAACAAATTTTTTAGGTCCTACCTGTTGAGAGAAGGCTTCAAGAAGTGCTTCTGTTCCTAGAACATTTACTTTGTGTAAAACTTCTGGTGCTGATTGGTCTAGAACAACTGCTCCTAAATGGAATATTGTTGTAATCCCTTTGACAGCTCCTTTAAGGGATTCATGATCTGTTAAATCGCCAATAATAAATTTAACACCTAGTTTCGTTAAATGATCAATATTACTGTTTTCTCGAACCAGTACTACTATTTCTTCAGGAGCAATACCCCATTCCTTTTGATTAGTGACCAGTTCCTCTACAACTGTTCCTCCAACAAATCCTGTTCCACCAGTAATTAAGATTGCCATTTGAAAATTATCACCACTATCTACTGTTTTGATTATCTTTTCTCTTAGCCTTTTTAAAAATTTTTAAAAAACATAACTTATAAGTAACAAAATAACTAGAATTAGTTCCTCTTTTTTCCAAAGAAGTTATAAAAGTATAAATTGAATTATGTTTGCAAGTTAAATACTTATATAAACAGTTATTAAATATATAATAGGATTATACACGTAATAATATCTCAAAAATTAGGAGGAAAAA